>JAESGV010000065.1_pt1 | contig 133469 bp, 119 predicted proteins | sample 9269781 | NCBI WGS metagenome assembly JAESGV01 (sample SAMN15741586, study PRJNA653496) | algae metagenome | isolation source: Tildeniella torsiva UHER 1998/13D and co-occurring heterotrophs from... | place: Slovakia: Slovak Paradise National Park, Hrabusice, Kosice Region | collected 2000-01-01 | reverse complement strand
CCGATGACCTCGGCGAACTCGCAACCAAACTCACACCCGGAATGCCCGTCGAGGTCTATATCGAAACCGAAGAACGAACCGTCATCTCATTCCTCGCAAAACCATTCACCGACCAGATAACAAGAGCATTCCGCGAAGAGTGAGCGGTCTTCAAGTCTCTTCCATCGCCTCCTCGTAATCACGGAACTGCATGGCCGCCTCGGTCCGGTTGGCGGCCTTCAGCTTCGCGAGGATGCGGGTCATGTGATGCTTTACCGTCTTCTCCTGGATGCCGATTTCCTCCGCAATCCGGCGGTTTGAACAGCCCGTCGCGACCAGTGCCATGATCTCCCGTTCGCGCGGCGTCAGCGCCTCCAGGCGCTGCCGTTGCGCGTTCGCGAGTGGATCCTTGCCATCTCCGTTTGTGCTTCCCTGGGCGAGTTCGCCCAGGACACGGGTCGCAAGAGACGGTGTGATGTAGTGCTGGCCGTCGCGAATGTCGCGAAGGATGTTGATCAGCGACCGGCCTCCGACCCCCTTGACGATATAGCCACTCGCGCCGGCGCTGATCGCTGCCGACAGATCGACGCTGTCTTCCGATGCGGTGAGCACGACGACATGGGTATCGGGAGCGTCTCGGACGATCTGTTCGATGACCGACTGGCCACCGCCCGGCATCGAGAGGTCGAGAAGGAGAAGATCGGGTTTCAGTTCGACCGTCGATCGATAGGCGTCCTCGGCGGTGCCGACTTCGCCGCAAAGCTTGAAATCCTCCGCTTCTTTCAACGTCAGTGCGAGGCCCTGTCGGAAAATGGGATGGTCATCGGCAATCAATATGCTGATCATGCTGCGTCCTTTGCAAATTCCATCGGCAGAAGCATGACGACGCTCGTGCCTGTGTTTTCGGCGGTCTCAAGCAGGAAGTCCCCACCGAGTGAATTGATCCGCTCCTTGAGGCCTGCGAGGCCGAGACCCTTCGTCTTGGCAGCGGGATCAAAGCCGATGCCATCATCCGACACGGCCACTCGCAATCTGTCGTTTTCGAGCTCGACCATCACCTTCTGAGAAGTACAGCGGCCGTGATGGACGCCATTGTTCAGGGTTTCCTGGATGAAGCGATAGACCGTGGTCTTGGCAGCAAGGGGTAGTGGTGGAAGTGCGGAAGGGACCATGCGGATCACGCCGATCCCGGACCGCTTCTCATGGCTGTCGATTGCCGTATGCACCACGGTTTCCAGGTTCCATTGGCTGATTTCGGGCAGCGACAGGCCGCGGCAGATCTGTCGGATCTCCCGCATGGCCTCGTCGACCGTCTGCTTGATGGGGTCGAGGTCGGGGCTAGCCTTGGTCGGATCGACGGATTCAAGCCGCATCCCGACAAAGGACAGGAGCTGCAGGGGGCCGTCATGCAGGTCTGCCGAGATCCTCCGCAAGGCGTTCTCGTTGAGCTCGGCGAGCTTGAGGCTTGCCTTGTTGACCCGACGGGCCAAGCGCTGGTTCTCCGCGAGAAGGCCGGACAGTTCCAGAAGCTTTTCGTCGAGCGCCAGCCTTTGCTTCGCGATTGTTTCCGCGCCTTTGAACACCACGAGATATATCGCCGCGAGCATGGCGAGTGCGACCGCACCGACGATGATCAGCCCCTGCCGCTTGGTCTTCAAGAGAAGGGCCCGCAATGCGGTTCCATCCGCGTAGAACTCGGCAACACCTATGACCCTACCTGTTTTTGAGGAACGGAGCGGAGTGTAGATTTCCAGAAGCGGGGCAGTCCGCAGTGTTTCGGAAATGCTGAGCTCATCGAGAACATTGTCGAAGTCAGCATAAGTCTGTCCCGCCAGCGCGCGCTTCATGCCGTCTGTCTGGTGGAATTTTTCCCCGATGATCTTGGCATCATTGCTGTAGGCGATCATTCCGTCGACCGACCAGATCTGAAAAAGCACGATTTCCGTCTTGAGCAAACCCTGGCCGAAGAGGCTGTCGAGTTCAGCGCGGTTCTCAGGTCTGAGGGTCGAGGCGTGCTCCAATTCCTGCGCCAGCGGCGAAATGGCATCGGTCACGAACATCGCCTTGATCGAAATGGCGTTTTCCTTGACGCCATTTTCCACCGCGGCGGTGACCCAATAGCCGATGATCAGTGTGCCGACGATGAGCACGGCTGCGGCCATGCCGAAGAACTGACGAATGAGATTTGTCTTCTGATCCATCCGGCCAGAATATCCGGAAGCTTGGGCTTCACAATCCATTTCGGCAGACATGCGACTGGCCTGCTGCCTGTTTGGAAGAAAGGCTAAATGTTGTGCTGCCCATTTCGTGGGCTCCAAGTCAAGGTGTTCCGTGCCAGACCGGAGATTGGCGAGACGAAGCGCGGCGATGCTTGTCAAAAGCCTGAATCAGAACTGCCGCGAGTTCAGTATTTGGCGCGACCAGATAGCGGCCGACACCACCGCGGGCCTAAGCCGCCGTTTCATGGGCGTGCAGGTAGACTTCCTCGTATTTGATCGAACACAGAGCCGTTCGACGAACAATGTTGTTCCGCCACGACCCCTTGCCGTCCATGGAGATGGCGATCTCAGCCTTTTTCATCAACGCCGTGAAGTCGATGGGGTGAACAGCGATCTCTGGTCCGAGTTGAAGATTTCCGGTTTGCCGTAACGTGGCGACATGTAGCCGCCCCGTTCGTAACCCTTCCACCCTCAACAGTCCTTGCAGCATCCGACTTCCGGCAAACGGGCAATCGGAATGCAGTTCATCAATCCGACGGATCAAAGCCGGATCGCCGTGTAGCGCATTTTGCGGCAAAAGCGGTGTTCGCTCCGTGAACAGCGCTAGGCTCAAAGGCCTGTAACGTTCAGGTAGACGGCGTACAGGCAACGCGTGGCCGTGATGTAGAGGCGGTTTCGCCCGAGGCCACCGAAGCAGACATTGCTGACGGTTTCGGGGATCAGGATTTTCCCGATCAGGCGGCCATCGTGATCCAGGCAATGCACGCCGTCGCCGGCGCTCGTCCAGATGTGTCCAGCGCTATCCACGCGCAGACCATCATACATTCCATCGCTGCACTCGCTGAAGAGGCGACCAGCCTGAAGATTGGCTTCAGGATCCAGTTCATAGGCCATCAGGCGTGCCGGCTGCACGCCGCTGTCGACCACGAACAACGTCCGTTCGTCACGCGAGAGGGCAAGGCCGTTCGGCTGCTGCAGATCCGTGACAACGGCATCCAGCTGTCCGTCACGGCTCAGCCGGTAGACATTGCGGTATCCCACCTCACTGTCTGCGAGCGAACCTTCGTAAGGCGTGGAGATGCCATAGGTAGGATCGGTGAACCAGACATTGCCCTTGCTGTCCGCAATCACGTCATTGGGTGAGTTCAGCCGCCTTCCGTTGAAACGATCGGCCAGAACCGTCTGGCTCCCATCATGCTCGCGGCGGGTGACGCTGCGTGTCAGATGCTCGCACGATATCACCCGTCCTTCACGGTCGAGCGTGTGGCCATTGGCAAAGTTGGACGGAGCTTCGAACGCTGCAACGGTTCCGGCGACGTCGTCGTAGCGCAGGACCCTGTTGTTCGGGATGTCAGAGAAGAGCAGATGGCGGGCTGCTGGGACGTAGACCGGCCCTTCAAGCCAGCGGCCACCGGTGTAGAGAAGGTCGACATGCACATTCGGCAGGATCAGCGATTTGAACGCTGGATCAACAATCTCGAACCAGTCCGTGTAACGCATGCAGCGCAAGCCTCCCCTAATGCGATCAAACTCGGGACATCCAGGTCAGCCCCTCTCGGGTGCCGGCGGCCGGACGGTATTCGCAGCCCACATAACCCTCGTAGCCGATCGCATCGATCTCGGCGAAAATCTTGCGGTCGTCGAGTTCCCCTGTGAGCGGTTCGTGGCGTTCGGGTACTGAGGCAATCTGGATATGACCGATAACCGGTGCCATCTGCCTGAGCGCCGTTATGACGTCGCCATGTAGAATCTGCCGGTGGTAGACATCGAACTGTAGTTTCAGATGGCCCGCATCCATTTCGTCGATCAAGTCGACCGCACGATTGAAGTCGTTGAGAAAATAGCCCGGCATGTCGCGCCCGTTGATCGGCTCGATAACGAGACCGATGCCGGCCTCGCCGGTGCGGTCGGCGGCGCGCTTCAGGTTCTCGCGATAGGTCGCACTGGCTTGCGGATCTGCCGCTGGCGCAAGTCCGGCCATCATGTGCAGGAGCGGCGTGCCGATCACCTTTGCATAGGCGATCGCCGTGTCCAGAGCTGCCGCGAAATCTGCCTCGCGTCCGGCAAGTGCCGCCATGCCGCGCTCGCCTGCCGCCCAGTCGCCAGGCGGCATGTTGAAGAGCGCCTGGGCAAGGCCTGCTGCCTGTAGCCGCTCGGCGACGAGTTCGGCCGGGTAATCATAGGGGAAGAGATATTCGACCGCCGTGAAACCGCAGTCGGCTGCGGCTCCAAAACGATCGAGGAAGGGGACCTCATTGAACATCATCGACAGGTTGGCGGCAAACTTCGGCATATCAGTCCTCGTCTTCCATGCCCGGCAGCTTGAGGCCGGCAATCCTTGCCAGCAGGCGTGCGACGGAGCTGTCGTCGTCGCGGCCCATTCCGGCGGCCTCGGTCATAATGAAGAGCTGGAGTGCAGCACTTGCAATGGGCAAGGGGAATTTTGTCTGGCGACCGATATCGGAGACAATACCGAGATCCTTGGTGAATATGGCGACAGCGCTATGCGGCGTGTAATCGCCTTCCAGCACATGCGGGATGCGGTTTTCGAACATCCAGCTGTTGCCGGCCGACTTGGTGATTACGTCGAAGACGCGGGAAATGTCGAGATCCATGCTCTTGGCGAATGTGATCGCTTCGCAGGCGGCGGCGATGTGTACGCCGGCCAGCAGCTGATTGACGATCTTGAAGGAGGAGCCAATGCCGGGCTGGTCGCCGAGTTCGTAAACGGTGCCCGCCATCGCGTCGAGCGCCGAACGGGCGGCGGCGAAAGCGGCGGATGAGGCCGAGGCCATGAAGGTCAATTGGCCGGCTTCGGCTTTCTTCGAGCCGCCGCTGATCGGACCATCGACATAAAGGAGGCCTGCTTCCTCGACCCGGGCTGCGAAGCGCTTGGCTTCAGCCGGAGAGATGGTGGCGCAGGCAATGATGACGCCCCCGGGTTTCATTGCAGCGACCACGCCGTTCTCGTCAAAGAGCACCGTCTCCGTCTGAGCAGCATTGACCACCACGATGACGGCGACATCGGCGCCCGCTACAGCATCGCCCGGATTTCTGCAGGCGGTGCCGCCAGCGGCCTCTAGGGCGTTCAGCGCATCGCCACTGATGTCAAAGCCATGCACGGCATGTCCGGCCCGGACCAGCGAGCGCGCCATGCCGAGGCCCATGGAGCCGAGGCCGACGACGGCGACGGACGGAAGGTGAGACATCAGCGAAAGCTCCTTTTGTAGCCACGGATCAAAAGCATGGCCAGAATGATGACACCGAAGACAATCTGCCTGAAGGCTTCCGGCATCTGCAGCACAGAGAGGATAGAGGACAGAAGGGTGATGAAAATGGCCCCGACGATGGTGCCGCCATAACTCCCCTGGCCCCCCATGATCGACGTGCCCCCGATGACCACGGCGGTGATAACAGGCAGCATATAGGGGTCACCCATGCCCTGATAGGCCTGGTTCGCATAGCCGGCGAGCAGTATGGCACCGATCGCCGTAAAGACGCCAGCGACGACGAAGGTGAGGGTGGTGACGAGCCTCACGCGAATGCCGGAGAGATAGACGGCCTTTTCCGAATTGCCCATGGCGATCAGATATTTGCCGTAGACGGTCCGGTGCAGCAGGTAAAACATGGCCGCCATCACCACCAGCCAGAACAGGAAGGCGTTGGGGATGCCGAAACTCCGCTCAAGCGACAGCGTGATCGAGAGTGGCGGCGCCATGCCGCGCGGCTTGAAGCCGCCGGTAAAGAAGACCACGGAACCGATCAGCATCGAGTTCATCGCCAGTGTCCAGACCATCGACGGCAGGCGCAGGAAGGCGACGCCAATGCCATTGATCAAACCGATCAGGGCGCCGGTGAGGAGCCCGATCGGAATTGCGAGAGTGGCAAGTGTCGGATCCTGCGAGCCGGCGACCGTCGTAGTGACAATGGCGATCGCAGTGATCGCGGCCGGCACCGAAAGATCGATATGACCGAGCAGGATGACGAGAGTGGCGCCGGCCGCAATGATCCCGAGGAAAGAGGCGATCTGCAGTTGCTGCAGGAGATAACCCGCCGTCAGAAATGTCGGCAAAATGGTTCCGCCAGCGGCCAGCAGCAGGCCGCAGCCGATGGCAACAACGAGAACGGCAGGATCGACGGGAAGGCTTGGCCTTGATGGCCCTGATATCGTGCGGTCTGTCATTGGGCGAACAACTTCAGTTTGTTGCGGACACGCAGCACGCCGACGGAGCCGAAGGCAATCGCAAGCGCCAGGATCAGTCCCTCGAAAAAGGGCTGGGCGAGGGGAGGCAGGCCGGAGAAGAACATCAAGGAGGCGACTGTCTTCAACAGCATGGCCCCGACGGCGACGCCGACCGCCGTGCCGATGCCGCCGGCAAGCGACACGCCGCCGAGCACGATCGCCGCAATCGAGTTCAGCGTGTAGGTCGGCCCGATGCCGGCATCACCTGTCATCGTGACCATGGAGACATAGAGCCCGGCCATGCCGGCCATCAGTCCGCCGAGCACGTGGGCTGAGATGCGCATCGAGGTCGTGTTTATGCCGGTGAGCTGTGCCGAATGCTCGTTGGCTCCGAGCGCTTTCATCGCTATGCCGAAACTCGTCTTGCGCAGCATGATGGTGATCACGAGTACGGTGGCAATGATCAGCAGCAGGGAGGTCGGGATGGGGCCGATCGCGTAAGTGAAGGCATCGGAGAGCTCCGAATTCACCCCGCCGCCTGGCGTCGGCCGGAGATAAAGCGCGATGCCGGAATAGATCGCGCCGGTGGCCAGCGTCGCGACGATCGGCGGCACGTTGCCGAAGCAGACGAAGAGACCCGTGAACAGCCCGCAGACCATGCCAACCAGCAGAACGGCAGCCATGCCGAAGACAAGCGATCCGCCGTCGCCGGCCAATACGAAGGAAGCCGTGACATTGGTAAGTGCCACGACCGCACCGACCGAGAGGTCTATCCCGCGCACAAGGACGACAAAGAACTGGGCGAAGGCCGCAAACACCAGGAGCGCAGACTGGTTGGACCAGATCGTCAGGACATAGGTGGAGAGCCCCCGCGGATGGGTAGCGATGTAGAGCACGAAGAGTGCAACGAAGGCGATGGTCGGGATGATGACGCGCAGGTTGCGTCTGATGTAGAGCGCAGTCATGACACGGTCTCCGGCGCTGATGTAGCAGTGCTGAGGCCTATGGCGGCTGAAATCAGGTTCTCAGGCGTCAGTGTGTCTCCGCTGAGTTCTCGCGCGATGCGGCCACGATAGAAGACTGCGACCCGGTCGCAGAGATGCACGAGCTCTTCATAGTCCGTCGACTGCATGACGATCGCGATGCCCTGTCCGGCAAGGTCGGTGAGCAGGCGGTAGATCTGCGCCTTCGTCTTGACGTCGATGCCGCGGGTGGGATCGAGCAGCAGCAGGCAGCGTGGGCCGAGCGCCAGCCATTTGGCAAGCAGCACCTTCTGCTGGTTGCCACCCGACAGTGACATGACGGGATCGGAAAGCTGGCCATAGGTCAGTTCAAGGCGTTCGAGAAGGGCGAGGCAGCGAGTGTCGAGCGCTTCGCTGCCTCCGTGAAGCCCGATACCGGCAAGCCGCATATTGTCTGATATCGACAGCGACTGGATCATGCCCTCGGTCTTGCGGTCCTCTGGGACCAGCGCGATCCCGATCTCCAGTGACTTCGACCGATACGGCGAGCGGCGTTCGTATGTATGGCCGCCAAGCTCGATAGACCCGCCGACGCCCGACAGTGTGCCGAAGATCGCTTCGAGAACGCGCTGCTGGCCCTGGCCCTCAAGCCCGCCGAGACCATAGATCTCACCGGGGCGCACCGTGAAGCCAACATTAAAGAGTTCGCCCGACAGCGTCAGGTTCTTGACGGTCAGGAGCGGTGACGTCGTCGATGGGACAGGAGGACGCGTCGGCGGAAAAAGCCGGTCCATGGTTTCGCCGATCATCAGCGAAACGATGCTTTGGTTGTCGATCGTGCCTGCCGGGAAGGTGCGGACATGCTGCCCCGCGCGAAAGACCGAGATCGTGTCGGCCAGCGCCTCGACCTCGTGGAAACGATGGGAAATGAAGAGGATGCAGCACCCTTCATCGCGCAGTTTCCGGATGACGGTGAAGACCTTTTCGACGGCTGAGGCGCCGAGTGCGGAGGTGGCCTCGTCGAGGATGAGAAGACGCGGCTTCTGATAGAGCGCCTTGGCGATTTCCACCCGCTGCCGGTCTGCGAGAGAGAGTTCCTCGACGGGCGTGTCGAGGGAAATGCTCTCGGCTCCGATCAGGTCGAGTGCGGCGCGGGCATCTTCATAGGCTTTGGCGAGCATGAAGCCGAAGCGGGTCTGAGGGCGGGCAAGCGTGATGTTGTCGCCAACGGAGAGGGTCGGCAGCAGCGAGAGCTCCTGGAACATGCAGACGATACCGGCGGCAGACGCCTGCCGCGTTCCGGAAAACCGGATGGGCCTGCCTTCGAGGCGGATCTCGCCGGTCGTGGGCTGGATGGCCCCGGAAAGCAGTTTCATCAGGGTCGACTTGCCGGCGCCGTTTTCGCCGAGGATAGCGTGCACGGAGCCCGGTCGGGCGGAAAAGTCGATCGTCTTCAGGGCCTGGATCGGCCCATAGGACTTCGAAATCCCCGAAAGCTCGATGAGCGGAGCTGTCGTCATTCTGGCATGTCCTGGTATGGGTCGGGCGGCGGCGCCTTCAGAGGTCAGGCACCGCCGTCCAGCCGGGAGGATCAGGTGTTGTCGGGGGTCTGGCCGAGCAGCTCTTCCGGCGTGAAGACCGGGAAGCAGTTCGGATAGCCTGTCGCCGTATAGAAGGTATCCGGCAGGTTCGGGAAGTAGTCCGCACCTTCCTTCAGTTCCGCGTTGTCCTTGTTCGGGATCGGCAGGAAGACCTTTTGCGGCAGGCTGTTGCCCTCGAGCAGCGAAACGGCGGCTTCGAGTGCCACGGCCGACATGACCGGCGCCTGGGCTGCGGTCAGACCCGGATACTTACCTTCTGCGATCAGCTTGCGGGCGCCGTTGCCGGCGTCGCCGCCGATCGGAACGACCGGGTGGCCGGCATTCTTCATGGCATTCAATGCGCCGATCGTGCCTTCCTGGACCATGACTCCGTCGAAGTTGCCATTGGTGGCGATGGCGTCAGCGGTCACTTTCTGCACGGTGCCGGCGTCCCAGTTGCCAACCACCTGGACGACCTTGAGGCCCGCATGCTTGTCGAGCACGGAGCGCATGCCGAGATGGTTGTCGCGGTCGGTCGCATTGCCCGGCAGACCCGAGACTTCGAGCACGCTGCCCTCGACCTTGCCCTTGGCCTTTTCGATTTCCCGCACGACGGCTTCCGCCTTCATCGCGCCGAGCTCGAACTGGTTTTCATTCACCTGCACGATGGCATCGGTATCGAGGACGTTGTCGAACGGCACGAGCACGGTGCCAGCGTCTCCAGCGCGCTTGATGACAGAGGAAAACGCAGTCGGATTGACGGCAATGAAGGTGATTGCGTCGTAGCCGGCGGCGATGAAGTTGTCGATCGCAGCGATCTGGGCGGCGCTGTCGTTGCCAACCGAGACGACGGTGAATTCGGACAGCTTTGCCTTGTTCTCTTCGCGGGCTGCCCAGGCCTTGGCACCCTGGATGGCAGTTACGCGCCAGTCATTGCCGGCAAAGCCGTTGACGAAGGCAACCTTATAGGGACCATCTCGCTTCTCGTACTTGATGACCTTGGCATTGTCGGGTGCTGCAGAGAAGCACTCCGGACGATGGGTATCCTCGGCGCGGACGGCCGAAGTGAAACTGAAGGCGCAGAGCATCGCGGCCGACGCGGCAAGCGCGGCCTTGTTAAAGGTTCTCACGGTGAACTCCTCCCGAAGTGTAATCTCCCAGAAAGCGCCAATCTCAGCGCTAACATAATTTTTTAAACACATCCTCTAGCCACGATCAAGCGAAATATGTTAGCGCTGAGATTAAGTTTATGGCACGGTCCTGCGCAGCAGATTGCGTGCTGCAGTCTTGGCCAATCGGGCAATGCGGCAGGGGAGGAGACGAAACGAATGCAGCCGGAGACGCCGACGCTCACGCATGTGGCTCGCCTGGCGAATGTCAGTGAGAACACCGTGTCACGGGTCATCCGCAACAAGGGCTCAATTGCGGAGAAAACGCGCAAGCGCGTTCTGGACGCCATCGACACGCTCGGCTACGTACCCAACCGGGCGGCCGGCTCGCTCGCCTCCTCGGCCTCGCTGATCATCGGCGTGATTTTGCCCTCGCTCTCCAACATCGTTTTCCCCGAGGTGCTGCGCGGCATCCATGCCGGGCTGGCCGACACGCCTTATCAGCCCATGATCGGCGTCACCGATTATGACCTCGGCAAGGAGCAGCAGCTCGTCTCCTCGCTGCTCGCCTGGCAGCCGACAGCCCTGATCACCACCGGCTTCGAACACACGGACGCTGCGCGCCGGATGCTGGAGAACAGCCGCATTCGCATCGCCGAACTTATGGACATCGACGATACGCCGATCGATCTCGCGGTTGGCCTGTCGCATCGCCGGGCCGGTCGCGCGACAGCCGAGCATCTGGTGCGGCGCGGCTACACCCGTATCGGTTATGTCGGCCACGATTGGACAGCCGACCGCCGCGCCCGCGCCCGCTATGACGGCCTGTGCGAAGCGCTGTCTGAAGCCGGCCTGTCGCTCTCCGTCGAGAAGCGCCATGACGGTCCGAGCTCGACGATTGCCGGCCGCGACACGCTGGCCGGCCTGCTGGCCGATGGCACTGCGGCCGACGCCGTCGTCTTCTCCAACGACGACATGGCTGTCGGCGGCTTCATGCATTGTCTGGGCGCCGGGATCCCGGTGCCGGAGCGGCTTGCGCTCTTCGGTTTCAACGGGCTGGAAATCGGACAGGCGCTGCCGAAGCCTCTATCGACGGTGCGCTCGAACCGCTTCAACATCGGCAAGACGGCCGTTGAGGCGCTTCTCGCGCAGGCCGAACGGCCGGGCGAGGCACAGATCATCGACACCGGATTTGCCATCATCGAAGGCGCAACGGCCTGACCGCGCGCCACTTCACCGGAGACTGCTATGCTTTTGGGCGCCATTGCCGACGACCTGACCGGAGCCACCGACCTTGCGCTGATGCTGTCGCGGGAGGGCATGCGGACCATCCAGACTATCGGTGTTCCCAAGGCTGGCCTTGATCTCTCGGACGTCGATGCAGTGGTGGTTGCGTTGAAGTCGCGCACCAATCCCGCAGCTGAAGCGGTCGCCATGTCGCTCGAGGCACTTTCCTTCCTGCAGACGGCGGGTGCGAAGCAGTTCCTGTTCAAATATTGCTCGACCTTCGATTCCAGTCCCGCCGGCAATATCGGTCCAGTTACCGAGGCCTTGATGCAGGCTCTCGGTACGGATCTGACAATCGTCTGCCCGGCATTTCCGGCCAATGGCCGCACCATCTACAAGGGCCATCTCTTCGTCGGCGACCAGTTGCTTTCCGACAGCCCGATGCGCCACCACCCGCTGACCCCGATGACCGACAGTTCGCTCGTTCGCCTGATGGCCGGCCAGTCGCGGTTGAAGGTGGGGCTGGTGACCCGTGAGACGGTCGGGCAGGGAGCCTCAGCCGTTGCGCAAGCCTTCGAGGCAGCGCGTGGCAAGGGCGAGCAGGCGCTGGTCGTCGATGCGCTGAGCGATGCAGATCTCCGTGTGATCGGCGAGGCCGCTGCCGGATTGACCCTGATCACCGGTGGCTCCGGCATTGCGCTCGGCTTGCCGGAGAATTTCCGCCGCACCGGGCGCTTGCGCCCTGCTGGTGACGCCCTCGCCTTTTCCGCGCCGGCGGGCCGGTCGATGATCCTTGCCGGGTCCTGTTCGGAAGCGACGCGTGGCCAGATCCGCACCGCGGTCGAGGCGGGGGTCCCGACGCTCAAGCTCGATCCTGTGGCGATTGCGGAAGGTCACTTCCGGGTCGAGCAGGCCCTTTCCTGGGCGCTGGCCCAGTCGGCACGGGCACCGCTGATCTATTCGAGTGCCGAACCGGAAGAGGTAAAGGCTGCCCAGGCTGCCCTTGGGCGCGAGAGGGCTGGATCGCTGATCGAGCATTTCCTCGCCGAGACCGCGCTCGGCCTCAAGGCCGCTGGCGTTCGTCGCCTGATCGTTGCCGGTGGCGAGACCTCGGGTGCCGTGGTCGGCGCGCTGGCACCCGACGCACTCTTCATCGGACCGGAGATCGATCCTGGTGTGCCCTGGACGCTGACGCTCGGACAGACGGAGCCGATGGCGCTGGCGCTCAAGTCCGGCAATTTCGGCGCGCCCGATTTCTTCCTCAAGGCCTGGGACTTCCTGCCATGACCGCTATTCTCTCCGAGGAAACCCGCCTGCGCGACAAGATCGCCGAGGTCGGAAAATCCCTTTTCGATCGCTGCTTCACCTTCGGCTCGACCGGCAATATCAGCGCGCGGCTCTCGAACGGCGAGATGCTGATGACGCCGACAAATGCCTCCATGGGCTCGCTCGATCCCGGCCGACTGTCGAAGTTCACTGCCGAGGGCGTGCATATAGGCGGCGACAAGCCGACCAAGGAAGCCTTCCTGCACCAGTGCATGTACTGCGCGCGGGAAAGCTCGGGCGCGGTCGTGCATCTGCATTCCACCCATGCGGTCGCCGTCAGCATTCTCGACGGCCTTGATCCCAATGACGTTCTGCCGCCACTGACGGCCTATTACGTCATGCGAGTGGGGCGCCTGCCGCTTGCCCCTTACTTTCCACCCGGGGACGCCGCACTCGCCGAGGCGGTGCGCGAACGGGCCGCGCTAAGCCACGCGGTGCTTTTGGCGAACCACGGCCCCGTCGTTGCAGGCAACACGCTGAAAGAGGCCCAGTATGCAATGGAGGAGCTGGAAGAGACTGCCAAGCTCTTCCTGATGCTGCGGGGCGAAAATTTGCGGCCGTTGTCCTCTGGGCAGGTGAACGCTCTGCGCTCGACCTAGCGCGATCCTCTGCTGCCTGGGTAGGCCTCGTTTGGCCCTTCGCGGGATGTCTCGATGTCCCGCTCTTGCATGAAATGCAGACCGAAACCGCTTGCACCATCCCGAGGTCATCGAAGGCTGCGTGCAGCGCCCCGTCCGCGGACGACAATCGATCGGCCGCGAAACTATGCTGATGCCAGTATGGGTAGATGTAAGCTGGCTGACGACATTCAACCTGGATAGCTCGGCCTCGGTGAGCGTGAGGGTCGAGAGCCTTTCCAATATGCCAGCCCGAATAGTTGGAGCAGCCGATGTAGCGGATCTTGCCCTGTTCACCGAGGGCGTACAGCGCCTTGAGCGTTTCCCCACGCAACATCAAATGGCAGATCGAGGACGATATCGGCTCGCTTGCCGTGTCGGCAGATGATGGCCAAAGATACAAGTCGATCCGGATCGGACCCTTCCTGGCCGTCGATTTCCCCGAACAGCGCACGACGGTTTCCATCAAACACCTGACAGACGTCTCCAGCCGGAACGCCTTCGACGGCGACTATCTGCAAATCAGCCTCATCAGGAAGATCTGGAGATGAGGTCTTGCCTGGCGGGCTAGCGGGAGGTGACTCCATCAGAGCATGATGTGACGGACTCCACAGATATCTGGAGGAAGTTTAGGGTCTTAAATCACCTGTAATCGCAAAGAGCGTGACTTCCTTCGTCCCGAGTTGTCCGACCGCATGGGAGCCGAGCGCCCCTGCTGTGCGCAGCGTCGCTGGAGCGCGGTTCCCGCCCTATGGGGTGAGCCGTGGTCGCCCAAGCTGCACCTATGCCATGGCAGATCTCATTGTTCGGAAAACGCGCGTGACATGCTGTCCGTGATGGGCTTGGCAAGGTAGTTGAAGAAGGTTCGCTCACTGGTCTGGATCATTACTTCGGCCGGCATGCCGGGGGTCGGGGTGAAGCCGGGCACCAGCGCCAGCTCCGTTGGTGCAATGTTGATCCGGGCGAGATAGACATCATGCGGGGCAGACGCTGCATTGCCCGTTTGCTGGAGCGCGTCCGCCGAGAGATAGAACACATCACCCTTGATCACGGGCGTCGTTCTTTGATTGAGCGCGACGAGCCGGATGGTCGCTTCCTGCCCCAACTTGACGCTGTCGATATCGTTGCGGGAGATCTGCGTTTCTATGATCAGCGGCACGCCGGCCGGCAGGATTTCGAGGATTGCCTTGCCACTTTCGATCACGCCGCCATTGGTGTGATAATGGATCCGGACGACAGTCCCCGAGACGGGTGCGTTGATCGTCGCCCGATCGAGGATGTTGACGGCCTCTCGCAACTGCTCCCGCACCATGTCGCGCTCGCCCTGAATGGCCTGTAGACGCTCCAGCGCGTCTTCCCGATAGGCACTTTCCGCCCGCAGCACCTCCTGCTCGCCTTTCGTTCTCTGCGCCTGGGTCTCCGCGATTTCTGCTTCCAGGCGTCCAATCTGTCCCTCGGCCTCGGCTATGGCCCGAAGAATGGCCTTGACCTCGTTGGCGCGCGCAACGCCCTTCTTCAGCAGGACTTCCTTTGCAGCGTATTCATCCTTGAGCAGATCGAGCTGGCGGATCGAGGCATCCCTTTGGCGGGTATAGCCGATCTCGCGGAACTCGAGCGCCCGTATATTCTGCTGCAACAGGGATAATTCGCTGGACAGTTTTTGTTGTTGCGCCCTGAAACTGAGTTGCTGGCTGACCAGGATCTCCCAAACTTCCGTATCTCCGCGATGTTCATTCACCAATGAGGAGAGATCGAGTTTTTCGACCGTCTCGAATTGCGCGGTGAGACGTGCCGCGGTCACATCCAGTCGCATGCGGCGCAGGAACAGTTCGCGCTTCTTCGCCAGTGCCGCGGTCTCGTCCAGTTGCACGAGAGCCTGTCCTTCGACCACCTGGTCTCCTTCGCTGACAAGGATCTGCTCGATAATTCCGCCTTCCAGATGCTGGATGATCTTGTTCTGGCCGGTGGCGACGAAGCTGCCTTGGGCGAGCACGGCAGCCGCCAAAGGCGCCGTCGATGCCCATGTGCCGAACCCGCCGAAAGCAACCACCAGCAGACCCAGACCGACAATCGTCTGTTTGCTGATCGATCTCGGAACGTCGGAATACCACTCGATATCGTGGACCTTTGCGATGTCTGCCATCTGCGTCGCCCCCTATTGCAACTGATGTCCGAAAGAGCCGCCCTCGATATCGATGCCACGGGCTTGCAATGCCTTCAGCACGTCCATGCGCATGCCGAAGAGGGCAACGGTGCCATTGACCAAAAGCAGGATCTTGTCGACGCTTGCGAGCAGCGAAGGCCGCTGCGTGACGGTGATCATGGTGATCTTCTGTTCCTTGGCGTGCTGCAGGGCGCGCATGAGGGCTACGTCGCCGGCACTGTCGAGGTTGGAATTGGGCTCGTCCAGGACCACAAGATGAGGATCGCCGAAGAACGCGCGCGCCAGGGCGATCCGTTGCTTCTGGCCGCCTGACAGGGGTGAGCCATCGGCGGCGACCATTGTCTCGTAGCCATGCGGAAGGCTTGCGATCATATCGTGCACGTCGGCGAGCATCGCTGCGCGATAGATCTGCTCATCGTCGGCGTCGGAGCGCATTCGGGCGATGTTGGCCTTGATCGTCCCGGGAAAGAGTTGCACGTCCTGCGGCAGATAGCCGATGTTTTCGCCGAATTGCCGCTGGTCCCAGTTGCGTAGGTCCATCAGGTCGAGGCGGACATTTCCGGACGTCGGCAGGATGGATCCGACCAGCATCTTGCCGAGCGTGGTCTTTCCGGCGCCGGAATTGCCGATGACGGCAAGCGACTCGCCGGGCTGCAGAGCAAAGGATATTCCGTTCAGCACGACCCTCTTCGTGCCCTGTGGCACGTAGAGCAGGCGTTCGACATCGAGCCTCCCCTCCGGCTTCGGCAGATTGAGGCGCTCGAAGTTGAGCGGCGAGGATTTGAGCAGTGTGGCGATCCGTCCATAAGCGGCGCGCGACTGGCTGAACTGGTTCCACCCTTCGATCGCCCCTTCTATCGGCGCGAGCGCACGGCCAGCGATGATCGAGGACGCGATGACCATGCCACCCGTGAGCTCGCCTTCGAGCGAAAGGTAAGCCCCCCATCCGAGCATCGTGACCTGAGTCAGCAGGCGCACGCCTTTCGACATGGCGGCAATTGCAATGTTTCTGTCTTGAGCAACAACCTGTGCCTTCAGCGATGCGGCAGTATCCTTGCCCCAGATGTGCACGGCCTCGGGGATCATCGCCAGGGCATTGATGATCTGCGAGTTACGCGTCATGGAATCGAGATGCAGGTTTGCCTTGACCTGAGCGGCATTCGCTTCGGCAAAGGGCAATGCCGTCATGCGCTGGTTTATCTGGGTGAAGACCAGAAGCAGGATTGCCGAGATCACGACGATGAAGCCGAGATGCGGATGGATCAGGAAGACCGCGAGCAGGAAGATCGGCGCGATCGGAGCGTCCAGAAAGGCGAGCAACGTTCGCGATACGAGAAATGAGCGAACCTGCTGCAGGTCCCCAAGGGTTTGGTATTCCCGCCCGTTGCCCTGCAGCGAAGCCCGCGCCGCCGCACTCAGGATCGGCGCCCCGAGTTGGGCTGCAAATTCTACCGCCGTTCTCATCAGGATAAATCGTCGCAAGGCATCGAAGGCGGCCTGTAGAATGATGGCGCCGACAATAACGATGGTCAGCATGATCAGCGTATCGGTGGATCGGCTCGTCAGGACCCGATCCGAGATTTGAAACAGGTAGATCGGTATAGCCAGGACAAGCACATTGCTGGCCACAGTAAACACCATGACGATCAACAGGTTGCGCCTGACGGCGTCGACACCCGCCTTGAGGCTGGCATTGAAGTCGACCTGTCCGAGCCGCTTGTGGAACGAGCCGCCTCCACCACCTTTACCGCCTCGGTTTGATGCCGGATTGTCTTTCGTCGATGCTTCACCCTGGATCGGTCCGCAATCTCCATCGATGACCTTCATGCCATCGGGGCCCCTGGATTCCACCGGACGGTTCGGCGGTTCGGCAGGCTCCGGCGAAGGCTCCTGTCTGGCCTCTTCCGCAGGGCCGCGTTGGGACGCCTCTTCTGTCTTGGGCAGTTGGCTGTAGGCAACCCGCAGATTGCTCGCCTGACGAACGGACTGCGTCGATGCTGGCGAATGTGGTTCTGAGTTGCCGCGCTCGGCTTTCAGGTAGTCATCGACGGCTCGCTCGAGTTGGGTGTAGCTGCCATCGGCATCGTTGGAGGCCTCCAACTTCGGCGGCCTGGAAGCCGAGCTGCCTGCGGATTCGATCGGCGGCTCGAGCCGCTTGCGGATTTCCGACATTCATGTCCCCTTTAATGGCCTATCATGCTGTTCACGCCATCACCCGTATGGCCGTCGTAATCCGAGGGCATGCATGACGCGTCGGATGCCGGCGGGTAATCGTCCTGATCGAGCATGGAATCATCGAGAAAAAGAACGGCTTCATTGATCAGCGCATCGGGATTCGGATTGCTGAAGTCCGGATGTGCCGAGATCAGTTCGGCCTGGAAGAGTGTTTCCTGAGAATATTGGTCGCCGCCGATATAGGTCTTGCCCACAGAATCCAGATCGATGATCGTGGCGTTGTTCACCAGCGTGTTGGATCCCGTTTCGATGCTCCAACTGGCATCGAGATGAGGCGCGATGGCATCCATCGCCAGCGCGATCTGATCGCTGTCACCGAGGATATTGGTTTGGCGGATGTATTGGAGGTTGATGAGGTCGCCGCTGATCGAAAGCACCCGCAATCCCTGCAGTCCTGCAAAGGCCGGGTCTGACAGCAAGTCGGGCGCTATGTTGCCTTCCCCATCGGCAAATGATTCGAGCGTATCGATCTGCTCCTGCGTCAGCGTCTCGAAGCGGTCCGCATCTCCGATCGTCCCGATACGGGCCTGGTTCCAGAGCAGGTTGCCGGAGGACGAGAACGAGCCTTCGCCGGATGTCTGGAAATCGCCGGTTGCGCCAACGAGATCATTGTCGAACAGGATATTCATCTGGTGAATGATGTTCGCGTCGAAGATCGACCCGCCGATAATGATCAGATCATAGGAAAAGCCGAGTTCGAAAACCGAGGCATGATTGACGCCGAAATTGTCGCCTGCGATCACGCTTGTGGTCACCCCTGACGATGACAGAATTCCAACATCGTCGTCGCTCATGAAGATGATCTGCTCGAGCCAATTGACGATCATCAGATCGCCGTGGATCTCGGTAATCGCCCAGAAGGCTGGATATCCGCCATCGCCACTGGCCTCTGGTGCCTCACCATTCGCCGTATCCAGATGGTCGAAAGTTGCGATGTTGAACAACTCGTTTCCAGCAGCGTCCTGAGACAGGTTGGTGACCGCCGACGTGATCGAGTCGCTATCCCAAAGCGCGTTGATCTGAATGATCGCGTTCACTTCGATATGGTCTTCGGCAACCAGAGTGACCGTTGCGCCTGTCCAGAAGTTCTGCAGCACGACATTGTTGATGAGCGTGTTGCCGCCGGTGGTCACCTCCACCGCTACCTCGATAGCGACGGTGCCATCCTCCGATATCCAGGTGTTGGAGGCGCCACTCTCGCCATCCTCAACGTCCTCGGTCTCGTCTTCGCCAAAGGAATGATAGTCCTCGATTTTCGGCGCTTCCTCGACCAGTTCACCATTGACGTATGTTCCGTCGATCGACTTGGAGGAGATGCGAAGCTGGACGGCATCGTTGTCTGCGGGCGCATCCTCAAGCTGTTCGATGACCGTCTTGATCACGCTGATCATGTCTTCGCTCGTGCCGGGACGTACAAGATCGCCGAGTGGCGACAGGGCCGATGCCTCTTCGAAGCCCTTGAGAACGGCAGCGTCATCAATGAGTTCAGGATTGAAGGCCAGTCCATGCCCCCCGACGCCGAAATAGTCGTCATCGGACAAGGCTATGGCCTGGCTGAAATGATTGACGACAGATCCTGGCGCTTCGATCTCCGGAGAGACGGAAAGCACTGTCTTCATCGGGCTGCCGAATGCATCCCGGAAGGTTTCTGGAAGCGTCGGTTCGTCGATTTCATAACCGATCGGTCCGCTGGCCGGCATAAGCTGCCCGTCCGCGAGTTTCGTCGGAACATGCCAGTGACCCGGCGCCGGTGACCGATAACCGAAGTCCGGCTCGAACCCCAGAAGATCGAAGGGTGCGCCAAAATCGCTCGTATGGACCGGCAGCTTCTCAACCTCTCCTTCGAGTTTGGTGAAGGCGAACTCGGTATAAGCCTCCCGAGCCCGAGCATTCTCAAGGCTGATATGGAAGAAGCCGATAAAGTGACTGATCTCTTCGGTGAACTTGTCCATCGTCGTCAAGGCCGTAACTCCTTGTTCCCGTGGTGCCGGCATGACTGCGCGTCATGAGGCGAAAAGGAGCTGCGCAGGAAGCCTGCGCAGCCCTGTTACGTTTGTTCTGTGGCTGTGTTCGATCCCCGCTTACAGGCCGTCGTCGCCGTCCTCGCCCACAACCGTGCTGGTGAGGCTGCCTCCGACAACTGTCATGTCGATGGCATTCTGCTGCAGATTGGCGCCCATGACGATTTCCTGGTTGAAGGCGCTCGTGTCGATGCCAGCATCTGCGCTCGCCGAACTGTTGCCGGTGACATAGCCATCATCGCCATTGGCGGAACCCCAGGACCCGCCATTGCCGGCACCCCCGAAGCCGTTCGTTGCCGTGCCGCCGGCACCGCCGAATGCACCATCGCCCGCATCGGCCCAGCCGCCGACTGCGCCGCCGCCGGTGCCGGTTGTCCAGGCGCCGCTGAGCGCTGCACCACCGTCTCCACCGCCGGCCCAGGCGTCACCGCCCCAGGCGTCACCGCTGGTCGCGGCACCGGAAGCGCCGCCAGCGCCGTTGCCGGCCGCACCCGCTCCGCCGTCACCACCGACACCGAGGCCAGCGCCATTACCGGCACCCAGTCCCAGGCCGAGGCCACCGGCATCGCCGCCGCCGCCGCCATTGCCGGAATTGGTGGCTGCGCCACTACCTCCGCCGGCACCGCCAGCGCCGCCGCCGGTCGCTGCACCACCAGTGTTGTTGCCACCACTGCCACTGCCACCGGCATCGCCGCCTTCATTATCGATGAGGATCGGGTTGATCAGGCCGAGCGACAGCCCGAGACCGTTTCCGCCTTCGCCGCCTGTGGCTTCGCTGTCGCCGGCGTCATCAGCGTCGCCGCCTTCGGCGTCGCCGCCGGATCCGCCTTCGCCGCCGCTACCGGTGGTGTTGCTGCCACTGGCGCCACTGCCTGCCAGAGCAAGACCGGCGCCGAGGCCAAGACCGAGGCCCAGACCGACACCGACGCCCGACGCGCCTTGTCCGCCGTCGCCACCGATCCCGATGCCGCCGAGCGCCGCGCCGGAATCGGCGCTGCCGGAATCACCTTCGCCGCCCTCGGAATCGCCGCCATCGCCTTCGCCACCCTCGGCGCCGCTGAGCGCGAGGCCACCGAGACCGATGCCACCGAGAGCTGCGCCGCCGAGCGAAAAGCCACCATTGCCGCCGTCGCCGCCGTCAGCGTCCGCATTGCCGCCACCGTCTCCACCGCCCCCGCCGCCGCTGATGCCTTCTTCGGCCTTGGCAAATCCGCCATTGGCCTTGGCATTCACCGTGAATTCGGCGTCATTCTTGACTTCGGCTTCCTCCAGCTTGTCATTGTCCTGGAGATTGGCGATCTGGTTGAAGACGTTTCCGACGTCGTTGCCTTCGCCGTCTAGTGCCTCGTTCATGACGTCCTTGAACTGGACGTTGAACATGCCTTCGATCGAGGAGTCCTTGGCCATATCGATATCGGCGAAGTCATCGTCTGTGGGGAGGTAGCCTTCGAGGCCCGGATCGAGCGTCACACCGACGGTGACGGTGGTGGTGCTGATATTTTCATTGACGTTCAGATTGGCATTGAGATTCCCGTTTCCATTCAGGTTTCCGTTGCCATTTCCATTGAGGTTGCCGTTGAGGCTCTCGGACGTGCTGGACTGATGCTGACCTTGGCCCTGCCCTTGTCCCTGGGCTTGCGCCTCGAGCTGGGCCTGGGCCTGCGCTTGCAGTTCACTCTGCTCCTGCTCCTGCTCCTGGTCGTCACCGTGATCGTAATAATTGTGCTTCGATTTGCCTACCATAGTCGTATCCTCCATTATCGGATTTCGCGACTGATTGACCGTCATTCATCTTCTATACGGTCTTCCCATGCGAATTCCGGATTGATCTGTGGTTGAGAAACGATCTTGCTCACGAGGCTGCTTGTCGATGTCGCCACCGCGCTGCGGATGCCGACGAAATTCCTCCTGAACGTGCTGCTGAGGCATCGCTCCCGTTCTGGCCCTGCCTTCGAGTGGCAGGTCCAACGCGAACACCAGGGTCGCCGCCTCACACGCAAGTCTGTGCTTGTCGGAGCCGGAAGATAAGCTGATAGATGGAGCTAGTAATGTGCGTCGCAGCATCCCGAGCCGGGGGCTAGACTGTCGCTTGCGTCGACATTTACTTGTCTTATTTGCCGCTAAGCTCATGTAAGCCCGCGAGGCTCGGCGATTGGTCCATGATAAGGCAGTATCGGCGCGATGCTGCTCTAGGTTGATTGTTTCAAATGGTGCTCGCGAAGAAGTTTGGTCTTAAAGAAGGCTTGCGCGACCCAAATCGCTGTCATCGTCAACGACGCCTCGTCGTCAGACGGCATCGAAAGGCGTATACCTCAGCGAAACTCTCCCTCGTTCTGTGTAGATGATCTAGACTTTTGCTTGTTGTTTCATTCGGATATGCGCGTCGTTTTTCACAGGCCGCGAAATACTTCTCGCCCATGAAGTCTAGGTGAGCAGCTAATAGCTCGTTCGGACTATTCCCAACCTCTGCCGTTTGGTTTACCGTTTCCTAAAGCAACGAAGATGGCGCCTCATGGCGCACGCTATGATTGTGCTTGGGGGAGGCATGCTGCATGAAACAACTTGCGCCTCACGTCGGGAGCGGTGGCGCGGATTTGGTGGCTTCCCTGGAGGCGATGCCTAATCTTCGTACACTTCTTTACGTCGGCCCGCCGGATGTAATCTCCGGGGCCATGGCTGCTGCCATTCAAAGGGAGTTTCCCTTTCTCAGGGTCTCGCAAGGCCTCAGCATGCAGTCTGCTCTGGAGGAATTCGATGTTCCCCTGCGTCTGGTGCTGGTCGATTTGCTTAATGCGCATGAGTTGAGCGAATGCGTCAACGACCTTTTGGCCCAGCATCCGTCTGCTGCCATCGCGATTGTCACGGACAGTGATTTGCGTGGCAGCGTCGAGAGGTTTCACCTGATCGACACCAGCCATGTGCAGGGAGTTCTACCCCTGAATGTCAGTCTGGATGTTCTCCTCTCCATGTTGCGGATCATTCTGAGGGGAGGGACATATTTCCCGTCCATCGCCTATCGAAATCAGGACAGCATTCGCTGGCGAAACGAGGGTGACGGCTTGATACACGAAGCAAAGCCGCAGCTTGTCCAGGAAATCCAAGGCAAGGTCATGCACCAATTGACGAAGCGTGAGAACGAGATTTTGGCCAGAATCGCCTTGGGCAACCAGAACAAGATAATAGCTGCCGTGCTCGGAGTGTCGGAACACACGGTCAAGATCCACATTCACAACATCATCACCAAGCTCGGCGTTCACAACCGGACCGAAGCGGTCGCTCTCTATTTCGAGCACCGGGACAGGGAGGGTGGCAGTTCGGTCCAGCGGCCGGGAGGCAATCCGGTGTCTGGCGGCGATGCGTAGGTTTCAGGATGTTCTGCTACTGATCGGGCAGTTGAACTACACATGGACCAACACTGAAAGTCTGCTGATCCATATGATTGCCGGTCTTGCCCAGTCGGACAAGGAGACCGCGATCGTCATCTTCTTGACGCTGAACACGCCCCGCGCGCGCATTGATCTCGTCGAGCGCCTCGCCAAGATGCAGAAGACCCCGGCCGACTGTCGGGTCGATGTCTTGGATTCCACGAAAAGGCTGTCGGAAGAGGCCAAGCTCCGAAACAAATACAATCATTGCATTTATTCATTCGACCCGGACAGCGGTCGCGGATTGACCCAATCCATGCGCATTTTCGAGGGCCGGGACGATATTAAATACGGAAAGATTGAGGAACTCGACGATCAAGAAATCGAGCGTATCCGCGAAAGCATCCGCTCCCTCATCAGGATCAACCAGTCATTCTGGCACATTACGGAAAAATACGGCTTTCCCAAATGATGCAGCATCTCAGCAATCCGCTGGCCTGATACGGCGACAGCACGCCCGTGCGCGGAAAATCCTGCGGCAAGATCATTCAGCCTCGGCCATGCCAGCGTGAACAGCCGATGTCACATGGCGGTAATCTTCCATTGCTTTATGCCTGCAGGATGCAGTCACCCGATATGACCTGTCGGGAAGACTCTGACGCGATGCGTGGCCTGGAGTTCTGAATGCTGCCGATGGGAAAACGATGAGTGGCGTGCCGGCCTGACTTTCGCGACGACGAAAGGAGCACCAAATGTCGACACTTGAAGACATCGCGTTACGCGCCGGTTGCTCCATGGCGACGGTCAGTCGTGTTCTCAATCGCAGCGGCCCTGTCAGTGAGAGCATGGTGCGCCGGGTGCGCAAGGCTGCGTCTGATCTGGGTTATCACAGACTTGAGCGAACTCTTCCCCCAGGACGTCGGCGGCCGGTGATCGGGGTGCTCATTCCCAGCATCACCAATCCGGTCTTCGCCGCATCGCTATCGGGCATCCAGAGCCGCATGCGGGTGTCCGGCTATGGTGTGCTGATTGCACAGTCCGACTACGACCCGTTGCGCGAGGCTGAAGCGGTCGATTACCTGTTGGCTGAGAAGGCGACCGGCCTCATTCTCACGGTATGCGATCCGCGCGAAAGCCAATCCACCCTGCGTGCCACTCTTCCGCCGACAGTCTTGCTTAACAATCTGCCGACCCCACGCTTTCCGGCTGCCGTGACCACGGACAATCGGCTTGCCGGCCGCGAACTCGCCATGCATCTCTTGGACAAGGGGCATCGCCGAATCCTGTTCGTGTCCGGCCGCTTTGCAAGTTCTGACCGGGCTAGATTGCGGTATGAGGGTTACCTGGACGCGATGAATGCGGCAGAGCTGCCGATTGATGAGGCCTTGCAGGTTTCTTTTACCACGGGTTACGAGCAACTGGATCTTGCATCGGCGATGTCTCTTCACCGCCCCACGGCCATCATCGCGTCGAACGATCTTCTGGCGCTGGGCGTGATCAGTGCCCTTCGCCGTGAGGGACTTTCGGTGCCAGACGACGTGTCGGTCGCCGGTTTCGACGGGATCGCCATCGGCCGGCTGGTCCATCCGTCGTTGACGACGATAGAAATGGCGGATGCCAGCATGGGCGCAACTGCCGCCTCGCTGCTGCTCGATATTGCGGAAAATTCAGCTGCACCACGCCACTTGAGCCTCGGCTACAAGCTGCATGTCGGCGGCACGGTCCGTCAGATCCACCAAGCCTCGTGAACCAGGTTTCCGGGCAGTCGAAAACGCGCCGCTCAAATGAGCGACGCGTCTTGGAGTGGTCTCGTCCGGGAGAAGGCTCAGGCTCAGCTACGCGGCAAAAGACCTTCGACTTCGGCGGCGGCATCATCGAGGGCTTCTTTCGGCTCAGCCGACTGTTCGACGACACGCGACAGGTTTTCAACGATGGTCTGGGTGACCTTGACGCCGTTGGAGCCTGGGAAGGCGTACCAGGGCTGCATCAGCGGCATCTGCTCCAGGCCGGCGCGGAACAGCGGGTTCTCCTTGTAGAAGTTGCCCAGATAGTCCGACGAGGTTGCGGCGAGTTCATTGTTTGGGACGTAGCCGGTGCCGGGCACGACGACCGAGGCACCGAAGGGGCCGGCGGCGAACTTGATGAACTTCCAGGCGGCTTCCTGCTTGTTGGCATCACGCGTCAGCATGACGGCGGCGTTGCCGCCGGTCGGCAGCTTGCCGTTGACCGGATCGATCAGCGGGATATGGGCCGTGCGCAGGTCGAACTTGTCGCCGACATTCTTGATGGTGTTGCGCAGGGCGCCCGTGGTCTGGAAGGCAAAGCCGACCTTGCCGGCGACGAAGGCCTGTTCGCCGGCCTGCTTGGTGAAGACCGGGAGGCCGCCTTCCTTGACCATGCGGTCGACCAGTTCGAAGGCCTTCAGGCCCTCCGGACCGTTGAATGCGACCGTGGCTTCGTCGTCGCTGAGCATCTGGCCGCCGGCGCCGAAGAGAAGCGCGGAGAACATCCAGTCGTCACCCTGCCAGCGGAAGTCGATACCTTCATTGCCGTCGCCGAGTGCCTTGATCTTCGAGGAGAGAGCGATCACCTCGTCCCAGGTCTTCGGCGGCTGGTCGGGGTTGCCGCCGACTTTCCGCACGAGATCGGCATTGTAATACATGATCGGGTTGGAGGTGGCGAAGGCGAGGCCGACCTGTTTGCCCTGGACCTGAGCCAGTTTCAGGATGTTGTCGGAGAAACCCTGCTCGGCCATGTTGCCGTCCTTGTCCATGAAGGGGCCGAGATCGACGGGGATGTCACGCTCGTTGACCATGCGCAGGCGGTTGAGGCCAATGAAGGTGACGTCAGGCATTTCGGCGGTGCCGGCCTGGCGCATGATCGTCTGGATGCCTTCTTCATAGGTTGCCGAAGGCGTGGCGAAGGTGATCTTGATCTCCGGGTTCTCTTCCATGAACTTCTTCGAGATCGTGTCCATCACGTCCTTGAAGAAGCCCGGCATCGGGTAGTGGACGTTGAGGGTGGTCTCGGCATGGGCGGGGAGGTACGCAGCCAGCGACACCGCTGCAGCGGCCAGGGCCTTCTTGAGATACGTCATCGCAGTTCTCCTGGGTTGGACCGGGTCAGCCTTTGAGACCGGTCATGGTAATGCCCTCGACGAAGCGTTTCTGCGCGAGCAGGAAAGCGAGCACGAGGGGAAGGGTGATGATCAGGGTGGCCGCCATCAGCGCGCCGTAATCGTCGCCGGCTTCGGCGGCTCGGAAGTAGAGAAGGCCGAGCGGCGGAGTGGCATAGGTCTGGTTGGTGACCACGATCAGCGGCCAGAACAGGTCGTTCCAATGGGCCACGACCGAAAAGATCGAGAAGGCGGTGATCGCCGGCCAGGCATTCGGCACGATGACACGGGCGACGATGCCGGCTTCCGACATGCCGTCGAGACGCGCCGCATGGATCAGGTCGTCCGGGATACCGCGGAAAAACTGCAGGAAGAGGAAGATTGCGAAGACCGAGATCGAGAACGGCGCGACCAGGGCGAAATAGCTATTCAGCACCGACAGCCGGTCGAAGGCGACATAGAGCGGCAGCGCGGTTGCATGGATCGGCACCAGCAGCCCGAGCATGACGAGCGCCATCATCATCCGCGCCGCGCGGAAGGAAAGCTTCGCCATGGCATAGGCGCAAGGGATGGCCACGAGGATCTGCACGACGAGGATCAGGCCGCAGACGATCACGCCGTTCAGGAGCAGGCTGCCCATGGAGACCCGGCCGAAGGCCTTGGCGAAATTTTCCGCATAGGACCAGGTCTGCGGGATCAGGTTAAGCGAGGAGGAGAAGATTTCACTCTGCGCCTTGCCGGCCGTCGAGACCATGAAGATGTAGGGCGCGAGAAAGAGGATGGCCCCAATAGAGAGCAGCGCGAGGCGCAGGGCCCGGGCGGGGGTGAAGCGATCGGTCATCATGCGTAATGCACCTTCCGGTCCATGACGCGGTATTGAAGGAACATCAGCGACACCAGGATCGCCAGGAAGATGACGGTCATCGCCGAGGCATAGCCGACCTTGAGGAAAACGAAGCCCTCCTGATAGATGGTGAAGAGCAAGACTTCAGATGCTTTGTTGGGGCCGCCTTCAGTCAGGGTCTTGACGGTCTCGAAGACCTTCACCGAGTTGATGATGCTGATGGTTGTCACAAACAGCGTGGTCGGCCCCAGCATCGGCCAGGTGACGAGGCGGAAGCGGGACAGGGCCGAGCGTGCGCCGTCGACTTCCGCTGCCTGGTAGAGTTCGCGCGGGATGGCGGAAAGACCGGCCAGGAATAGAACCATGTTAAAGCCGGTCGCCTGCCAGATGCCGATGATCGACAGGCTGGTCATGACCGTGCTCGACGCGCCGAGCCAGTTCGGTCCGTCGATGCCGATCATGGCAAGGAGGGCGTTGACCGGGCCGATGGTCGGATGAAAAAGATATTGCCATACCGTGGCCATGGCGACGAGCAAGGAGGCGACCGGCAGAAAGAAGGCGGTGCGAAACAGGCTCTTGCCCCAGCCCTCGGACTCGATCAGCAGGGCAATGCCGAGCCCGAGCGCCATCGAGACCGGCGCGACGATCGCCGCATAGACCGTGGTGTTCCAAAGCGATTTCTTGAAGGTACGGTCGTTCAACAGGTCGGCATAATTCTCGAAGCCGACGAAGTTGAAGCTGCCATAGCCGAGTTCGAAATCGGTGAAACCGAGAAAGATCACGGCGATCGTCGGCAGGATGACGAAGAGGAGCAGAAGCAGAAGCGCCGGCGCCGAGAGAAGGATGGCGATACGGGCCTCGCGACGCTTGGCCGTCTCGGCAGAGGAGCTTGCGGTCGGCACTCGGCCTGCGTCTAGTGCAAGACTAGCCATGCAGAGCCTCCGAGCGTTTGGCCGAGACCATGGCGATGTCGGCAAACAACCGATCGCCCTCACCGTCGAAGACGAGAATGGCGGAGGGATCGAGTCTCAGATCGACAGGCTGGCCCGCGACAAGACCGATCGCCTCGGCGGGTGCGATCTTGGCGACGACAATGCCGTCCATGGCCGCGAGCCTGGTGAAGACGACGACCTCCGACCCCAAAAATTCCAGCCGCTCGATCCGTGCCGGCAAGCTTCCCTCACCGGCACGCGCGAGCTTGACGAATTCCGGACGGAAGGCGACCGCGACCGGTGTGGCGGGTTTCAAGGAACTATGGGGCGAGAGGCGAACATTGCCGGCCTGCACGAGGCCCTCGTCGTCCACCACCGTCGACAGCACATTGATGCGCGGCTGACCCAGGAACTTGGCGACTTCGAGGTGCAGCGGGTCGTCATAGATTTCTCGCGGGCTGTCTAGCTGCAACAGGCGTCCGCCAATCATCACGGCGACGCGATCGGCCATTGACAATGCTTCCGACTGGTCATGGGTGACATAGAGTGTCGGGACGCCGGCCTTGCGATGAAGATCGACGATTTCGCCACGCGCATGGACGCGCAGGTTGGCGTCCAGGTTGGACAACGGTTCGTCCATCAGGAAGACGCTCGGATGGCGGACCATGGCGCGCGCCAACGCCACCCGCTGACGCTGGCCGCCGGACATCTGCCCCGGCTTGCGGTCGAGCAGGTGGTCGATCTTGAGCGATTTCGCCATGTCTTGGACCTGATGCTGGATGTCGGCCCGGATCTTCCGTTGGTCGGACAGCATGCCGCCGATCAGCGGCAGGCGTCCCGCCGTCGACAAGCGCCGCATGGCGAGCGGGACGGCGATGTTCTGGCCGGCTGTGAGATGCGGGTAAAGCGCATAAGACTGGAACACCATGGCGATGTTGCGATCGCCGGCGGCGCGCGATGAGACGTCCTCGCCGCCAATGACGATCTCGCCCCGGTCGGCATGATCGAGGCCGGCCACGATGCGCAGCAGCGTGCTCTTGCCGCAACCCGACGGTCCGACGAGAGCGATGAATTCGCCTGCCTCGGCGTCGAGGCTGATACCCTTGAGGATGCCGTTGCCGCCAAAGGACTTGTTGATGTCGCGAAGGCTGAAGGCACTCATTCGGCGGCCTCCCCCGGCAGGGTGGAGACGGTGCGCGGATAGACCTCGTCGATCACGTCGTCGAGCACATGGGCTATCATGCCGGTAACCTCCACGATCTCACTCGTCACATCCTCGCCGAGATGATGGATGACGCCGCCGATCAGGCGTTCGCCTGGCATTTCACGTTCGAGCTTGTCGATGATGAAGGATGTCGGCGGTGCCCAAACGAGCTTCGTCCCGCCAACTTTCCCCTGCCAGGCCCAATGCAGGTGACCGCTTGCGTAAAGTGCGACATCGTGGGCCGACAGAAGGCCGAGAATGTGCTGCCGTTCGGAGGGACTTGCGCCCCAATAACCGGTGTCGCCCTCCATCGGGTCGTCGACGAACAACGGCTTGTGCGCGAATAGAGCGACGCGGCGTCCATCACGATCGGCAAAGGTCTCGACGAGCCAGTTGAATTGCTCCTCTTCCTCTGCATGGCCCGAGCCGAGCAGGAGGCTGTTCAATCCGATGATCCGCCAATGGCCGAGATCCTTGGCAAAGCGGTCGGGGCCGACAAGACGGCGCCAGCGGTCCAGACGGGTATCATCAATCGGCTGATGCGAACCCGGCATGTGCCCGACATCGTGGTTGCCTGGCACGGCAAGCACCGGGATATCGAGCTCGTCGAGCAAAGCCATGGAGAAGACCATGTCGTCTTCCTGATCGGCGCCATCGATGGTCAGATCACCGGTGTGCACGACAAGGTCGGGCTCCACCTGTTTTATCCAGCGGTGGATCGGTTCCCAATTGCCATTGAAATGTGGCTTGGACGGGCTGAAATGCGTGTCACTGATCTGGATGATTTTCATCGGCTGGCACCTTGTCGACGCTCGGTCTCGGGCCGGATCGGAAGCGAGCCGGCGCTATGGGCCATGTCTTTAGATGGTCAGCGTGTCAGCGACGTGAGAGAGTTTTCAGCGCTCTTCCAGTTTCGTCACCAATTCTTCAAATCGGGATTGGTCATATGAGAATACGGCAAGCGGGCCTGTTGAAGTCGTCGCCAGTGTCAGCAGCGCAGCTGGACGTGATATGAGGAAAGCGGAATTGGCGGCTGGCTTAGAGCCTGCCGGGGCCAGCAGTCGATGCTCGGCTGATTCCTCCTGAGGGGATCTTGGCCGGTGGCTGTCGACAATGCCCCGACCTTACTCGAGGGAGGCAGGCGGTTGGTCAACTGGCTCGGGGAGTGATTGCGTCCCCTCTCAACTCACAATATGCCCATAGGCGCGTCGATAGTAGACGAGTGCATCAGCCTCTTCGCCGTCGTGAATGCCTTCCACCGCACAATACAGAACCCGATGGGTCCCGACGTCGCATCCATCCATGATGCGGCAGTCGAAGGACACGAGGGCATCGCTGAGCACCGGCGCGCCGGTCTTGCCCTTCGTCCATTTGGCAGCGTCGAAGCGTTCATCTACAGGTGTTTTGCCACCGAACAGCCCAGACAGGGATTTGTGCGCGGAGGAAAGCACGTTGACGCATACGATACCGTTCTCAGTCACGGCATCGAAGACAGACGCGCTGCGGTTGAGGCAGATCAGCAGTGTTGCGGGGTTGTCCGTGACGCTGCACACGGCGGTTGCAGCAAAGCCGGCGCGGCCGGCCGGCCCGTCGGTCGTGATGATGTTTACAGCCGCACCCATTTTGGCCATGGCATCGCGAAACGCCTCGCGGGCGATGGGAGAGATGGCTTCCAGCGGCTCGGTGAAACTGGGGATGCTGTTCATTGGGGTCATCCTCTCGGGATTTGGGATCATCTTGTTCTCGATTCAGTCATGCTGCAGACCGTGTCCGGGTCGATGCTACAAAGGCGGGCAGGGACAGGACCTGTTCGATGCGGCGAGCGAGGCTGGCTGCCAGATCTTCTCGCCAGGGCCTGGCAATGACCTGGATGGCGACTGGGAGGCCATTGGGCGAGACAGCGACGGGAAGCGTAACGACCGGCAGCCCCAGAAAGCTAAAAGGGCGGGTGAACGAGGTCATGGCGCTGACCACCGCGTTCATCTTCGGGCTGGTGCCGATATCGACCTCGCTGGACAGCGGTGGGAGAAACGGCATCGCCGGTGCAATCAGGATGTCGACATCGCCGAATGCGTTATCCAGGAAGGCCTTCAGCAGGACGGTTCGCATCTGCAGTGCGCGGAGGTAGATCGGAGCCGGGATCGCCAATGACTGTGACAAACGCATGCGGATCTGGGGGCCATAGTCTTCCGGACGCTCTCGCATCCAGTCGAAATGTACAGTGCCGGCTTCGGCCATGGCGACGACATTGGCGAGCTCGGCGATCGACGGCATGTCGACACCTTTGCTCCGTCCGAGCCAGCCGACTTCGTTCGCCAGGACATGTGTAGTCGTGTCGAGGGCCGCGGCGATGACATCGTCAATGCCGGTCTCGAACAAGCCTCCGAGCACTCCGACGCGGAGGGCAGCAAGGTCATCGACAAGGAGGGCAGGGCGGGGAACCGCCGCGCATGTGGTGTCCCGACCGTCGGGCCCGGCAATCACCTCAAGCATGCGGTAAGCGTCCTCGACTGTGCGAGCGAGGGGTCCGACACAGTCCTGGGAGAAGGAGAGCGGCATCACGCCATGCCGGCTGACACGGCCCTGTGTCGGCTTGATGCCGACCACGCCACAACAGGCAGCAGGCAGTCGAATGGAGCCTCCTGTATCCGAACCGAGTGCGGCGAGAACCACGCCGCCGCCGACAGCCGACCCGCTGCCCGATGACGATCCACCGGTGATCCGCGCCGGGTCGATCGGGTTGAGGGCCCGGCCGTAGTGAAAGTTGTAACCGGTGGGCCCCATGGCAAATTCGCTCATGTTGAGGCGTCCGATCGAGATCGCACCGGCGGTTTCAAGCCGCTGCATCACGGTCGAGCTTTTCGCCGCGACATGAGACTGACGGATCTTCGAGCCGCAGCCGGTGACGAAGCCTTTGCGATCGTACATGTCCTTGTGGGCAAGCGGCACACCGTGAAGGGCCCCCGTCGCGTCGCCCCGTGCCAGCGCCTCATCTGCCCGAACGGCCATCTGCATCGCCGCTTCCTCTTCGATTTCGATGAAGGCGTTCAGACGCTCATGGCTCGATTTCGCGCGTTCGAGTGCTGCTTTCGTTAGCTCCACCGCACTGATGCGGCGTTCTCTGACCGCGGCCGCAGCTTCTGCAAGCGATGAGGGATCGTCGAGGCTCATCGATCTGCCTCCCCCTGGAGTATGTGGTCGAAGGCTGCCGGTTCGATGTTGAACAATGAGCCGTTCTGACCTTCCGGAGCATTGGCGATCGCAATATCCCTGCGCATCTCTCCGACCATGGCGACGAGTTCCGGGTCAATGGCTGGTCGCCCCCAATAGGTTTGCGCCAGCGACTGCATCAAGTCCTCGATGCCCATCAGCTGAAATCCTGCGGTTGTCGGTTTCGCACCAGCTGGCTCAGTGAGACCGCGATGACTAGTGCGCCGCCATAGAAGAGGTTCTGCACATAGGCATCCGCGCCCAGCATCGTCAGCCCGGTGATCCCGGTGACCAGGAAGTAGACGCTGATCACGGCGCCGAAGGCGTTGAACCGCCCCGGGGACATCGTGGTCGCACCGAGGAAGGCAGCCGCAAAGGCCGGCAGCAGAAGGTTAAGGCCGGACAGCGGGTCGGCAGAGCCGGTCATGCCGGCATAAAGCACGCCGGCGAAGGCGGAGATCAGACCGGAGAGTAGGAAGGACGTGGCGCGGACACGGTCGACATTGATGCCGTTCAGGCGTGACACTTCGCGACCGCGACCGACGAAGAGCAACTTGCGCCCCGGGATCGTGTACTCGAGCGCATACCAGATGATCGCGGCCAGGATCATCGCGTAGAAAAAGGCGAGCGGGATGCCGAGGAAGCGGTTGATGATCACCCACTCGACGAGATCCATGGAGATGCCTGAGATCGTCTGGCTGTTGCTGACCCAGAGGATCAGGCCGTTGACGAAGGTGCCGATGCCGAGCGTGACGATCAGCGAATGGATGCGAAAGTAAAGGACGAAGAAGGCATTGGCCGCACCGATGACGATGCCGCTTGCAAGTGCCACGAAGATGACCGGAACGATCGGACAGCCGAGCTTCACGTTCAAGACTGCAATCAGCATGCAGCTCATGGTGAGGGTGGAGGCGCCCGACAGGTCGAAGTCACCGGAGGTGAGTGGAAGGATGATCGCCAGCGTAAGAACGACGAGGATCGCCTGAGATCCAAACAGGGTTGAGAAGCTGCGCCAACTGAGGAAGGAATCCGGCATCAGGAAGCCGAAGATGACGATCAGCAGCAGCCATGCTGCGACGAGTGCGAAGCGTTCGATCTCTGTCCTCAGTGTGAAACGGCTCTTCGCCTCGGGATGAGGTTTCGTCGTCGATATGTCGAGCGTCGTCATTCGGCAGCCTCCGCTTGATGGCTGTGGAAACAGGCTTCGGTGATGGATTTTCGGGATATCTCGGATCCCTTCAGCTCGATGACCGGGCATCCGCGGGAGAAGACGATGACCCGGTCGCAGATCTGTTCGAGCTGTTCGTTGTCGGTCGAGGCGCAGAGGATGGCGGTGCCCCCTGCTGCGGCCCGATCGAGGGCCTTGAAGATTTGCTGGCGAGCTCCGAAGTCCACGCCTTGGGTCGGCTCGTCGAGCATCAGCAGTTTCGGTTTGATCTGGAGCCATTTTGCCAGCAGTACCTTCTGCTGGTTGCCACCCGACAGAGAGCCGAGGTTCAATTGCGGGTTCTGCGGACGGACGTCATAGGCCTGTCCCAGACGACCTGCCTCTCTCACCATTCGGCGACGATCGAGCCCGTACGGTTTGAGCAGCCCTTCCAGAACCGGTAGGGTTATATTGTCCGTCACCGACAGACTGCCGATGCCAGCGGATCCCAGCCGGTCTCCCGGCAGAAAGGCGATGCCGAGCTTTTGAGCCAGAAGAGGGGTGATGGCGGACAGGGCAAGGGTCTGGCCGCCGATCGAGATCGTGCCTGAGCCATGCAGCGCGCCGTAAAGCAGATAGGGCACAGAAGCGAAGCCCGAACCGATTAGGCCGGTCACTCCGAGGGTCTCGCCCTCACGGATCTCGAAATTGAAGCCTGGCGACGTGCCGCTGCTGAGATCGCGGACACGAACGGCAGCGGGAATGCCTTCCGTCGCCATACGGACCTTCTGGAAGTGATCGATATGCGTACCGACGATCGTATCGAGAATGGACTGGCGCGCGGATGTTCGGGTGTCCAGGATATCGACGAGTTCGCCGTCCCGCAAAACGGCGATACGGTCGGTGATATCCCTGACCTCGTCGATGTCGTGGGTGACGATGACGACCGAAGTTCCGGTCCTGACGATAGAGCGGATCAGCGTGAACAGCCGCTGAACGTCTTCGGCCGGCAGGAAGGGCGTCGGCTCGTCGAGCACCAATATTCCCTCACCGCCATAGCCGGCATCCGAGGCGCGCAGATCTTCGAAGGCTCTGACAATGGCGACGAAGGCGCGTTCGACCGGTGCCAGGCTGGCAATGGTGCAATAGGGGTCGATGTCGAGTCCGAATTCGGCGAAGAGGGTCGAGATCGCCTGTGCTTCCCGCTTCCAGTTGACGCCCCATGGCCTCTTCTGACCGAGCGCCGTCACGCGCATGTTCTCGAGGACGGTCAGCGAAGGGACAAGGCCCAAATGCTGGTGGACGAAAGCGACCCCACGCTTCTTGATGTCCATAGGATCGAGAGGAAGGGGTAGCGTCTGGCCCCAAAGGACCACTTCGCTGCCTTCCTCCGGCTGATGGAATCCGGCGAGAACCTTGATCATTGTCGACTTGCCAGAGCCGTTCTGGCCCAGCAGACCGAAGACTTCGCCGCGGCGGATGGAGAGCGACACACCTTTCAGCGCGTAATAGCTCCCGAACCGCATGCGGATATTGTTCATCCTGAGCACGGCATTTTCGCTCATCGGGCGGCTCCCGGTCTTGTTGGCCTTATTTCAGCATCCAGAGCTTGCGGAAACCGTCGAGATGAGCGTCGCCATATCCGTCGTCGAAATTGGCCGGGACACCGGCGGTCTCGATGTTGTCCTTGTCGAATACGAGAAGGGGAACGTTGAGCTTGGCCACTTCCGGCTTGCCACAGAGCATGCGCATGATGTTGTCGATCGCCGCATAGCCGGCCCAGCCCAGGCTTTCGCCGATATCCATCTCGACCTGTCCGTCACGGACCATGTCGAGCACGAAGGGTGTGCCGTTGAAGCTTGCGACCTTCACGGCGCCTTCGGAGCCAGTGATGCGCAAGGCGGGAACCACGAATTGCGACATGGAATCGTAGATCGGCAGAATGTAGTTGATCGACGGGTCGGCGAGCAGGGCCGACTGGGTACCGGACTGGATCTTCGTCGCCCATTCGGAAACGGGCACGTCGAGATGCTTTTGCGTGCAGTCCGGGCAAAGCGCCGCCAGCTGATCCTGGATAGACTTGACGAAGGGAATGGACGGAAGGACGTCCGAAGAGCCGATGATCAGCACGTTCGGCTTGCCTTCGGTCTGCGCATAGGCCCAGGCAGCAAGAAGCTTGCCGGCGCCGGTAAAGTCGACCTTGCCGGAATAGTCGACGCTTTCGACTGCCGGCTGTGTCACGTCGTAGAAATGGGTGGTGCTGATCTTGAGACCGGCGGCGCGAGCCTCGGAAAGTTGCGGCCCCAGCACTTCTGGATTGAGACCACCGGCAAGGTCGACCACATCGTAATCCTGGCTGATGGACTGCGAGATGCCTTGGATCCACTGATCGAGCTTCAACTGGTTGTCCCAGGTGGTGTAGGCAAAGCCGACCTCGGCGGCTGCCGCGGCCATGGCCTTCTGAAGCTCAACATTGAAGGGAATGGTCATCGAGATCGGGATCGAGAGAACCTTTTTGTCTGCCATGCAGGCCTTGGCATCGAAGGGCTCGCCAGGTGCAGCGAAGACCGGCATGGCGCGGTGTGCATCGATGATGGCCTTTGCATCGGCCATGGGATCTGCGACTGCTGGCGTGGAGGCGGTGGCAAGTGCAGATGCCGCCAAAAGCGAACTGGCAAGAATGAGGCGCATGATTGACGTTCCCCTGTCTGTGATACCGGTTTTCCGGAGTCATCTGATGCGGTTCTAGGCGACCACTCACAGTTAATGTACGTACATAGTCAAGCAAACGTCAACCGGATTTTGCCTAAATTTTTGCACTGCACATTTATTCGGCGAATGCCAAAAGGCCTATCAGCAGGGCGCCCAAGCTATGTGCGCATCAGGGCACATGGTGTTATTTCGCCAGCGCAGCATGACGCTGACCACTTAGTAAGTCTGTACAAACAAAAGCCTATGGCGCGTGGCTGGCCCTGTGGGCGCGCCAGGCAATAACAAGCCCGGCAAAACCGAAAAGTGAAAATGCCATGAAGCTTGCGCCATAATGGCCCGTGAGCGCATAGACGCTGCCAAAGGTGGAAGGACCAAGGATGACACCGATAAAGGTGTAGACGAGGACCCCGCCGGTAATCGAGCCGACGCGCCCCTCTGGCGCGTTATGGGCGACCTCCGCCAGCAGGACACCGTTCCAGCCGATGGTGACTCCGCCCATGGCCACGAATAGGACAACCTGTGCCAGGGTAGGCAGATCCGTCAGCCAGAAAAGCAAGGCATAGCCTGTGCCTCCCAGCAATCCGAGCAAAGCGAGCGTCTTGAACCCGCCACCGATCCTGTCGGCGACGACGCCCCAGAAAATGCGCCCGACGGCGCCTGCAAGCTGCATGGCCGCCGCGACGGAGCCGGCAGACAGAAGCGACCATCCTGCATCATGGACGAGCGTCACGACGGCAAAAGCGGAAACGGAAAGCTGCATGGCCGAATAGGCGAAGCCCAGGGCAGAAAGCGCCCGCAGGCGCGGATTTTTCCAGATGGTCGACTGCTCCTCGGCGAACCCCTTCAGAAACGACCGTCTTGGCGCCGGATTGGCCGGCTCCGCCGCATGTGTGGCGGCCAGAAGCCCCATGGTCAGGAGTGGCGCCACGGCCCCGATCAGAAGCGCGACATGCCAGTCGAAGAACCGCGTGAGGAAGGGAAAGGCAAAGCTCGCCAGGATGCCGCCAAGCGGCACACCCGACTGCTTCAGCGAGAAGACGATATTGCGCCTGTTGAAAGGGGTGACGCGGCTCAGCATTTCCGAGGAGGCGGGGTTGTTCAGGCCGTAGCCTATGCCGATGAAAAGGGAGGCTGCGATGATCAGCGAGATCTCCGCTGCAGCTATTCCCAGGAAGCCGAGGGCGAAGCAGGCAAGTGCCGCCTGCTCGATCCTCACCGGGCCGAAGCGTTGGACGAGCGTGCCGGCAACGGCCGAGGAAAACATGCCGGAGAAATAGATCAGGCTGATCTGATAGCCGATCCAATATGCTCCGATATCGAGATCTGCAGCGACCGTCGGCGCGATCGCTGTCAGGGCAAGCACGCTGGCTGTCGCGACGATCTGTATGAGCGTGGCTGCAATCAGGGTCTGGGTGAGCGAGGAGGCGCGTCGCGCAGGCGAGGTCTCTCCGGCGATGAAGTCCGACATGGTGTCGCTGTCCCGGCAAAAGTCTAGATTATGTACGTACTAATTGATTTGGCTGAGGTCTGCAAGTCGTGGCGAGGGCACGACGCAATCTCCCGGATTCTATTTGCCTTTTTGCCGGAAAGGCGATTGAAACACGGACAAGAGGAACTCGGCGTTGTGCCGATCGGGGTGTCGAGCTTGGACCAGAAGCGCATGGACTGGAAGCCGGAGGTGGACACGGCGCCACTCTACCTGCAGGTCGCTCATCATCTGGAGAGCAGGATCAGCGACGGAGAGTTTCCGGTTGGCTCGCTTCTTCCGACGGAGAACGATATCGCGGCAGCACTTGGCGTCAGTCGGCAGACGGTCCGGCAAGCGATTGGCACGCTTCGCAACAAGGGCCGCCTTTCTGCCCGCAAGGGTGTTGGCACGCGAGTGGAGGCCGGGTTTGATCCGGAGAAGAAGCGCTTCATCGCCCACTCCCGTTCGGAGCTCTTCGAGATCGCGGCCGAAACGGAATTCGTGATCGACACTAAGGAAGAGATCTCCGCCCAGGGCAAGCTTGCCGTCGAGCTCGGTTGCCGGCCTGGGCGCAAATTCTTCCACATGGCCGGTATTCGCTATCCCGGCAATCGCAGTCGCCCGTTCTCCTGGAACGAGGTCTATGTCGACGCCAAGCTGGCTGCCGCCGTCAAGGATATCACGGTCGCCCGCAGCGCGATCTTCCATTATATCGAGCAGTATACGGGCGAGAAGATCCAGGAGATCCAGCAGGATATTCGCCCAATGATCCTCGATGCGGACGTCGCAGCCAAGCTGGACGTCAAGGCTGGAGATCTCGCGCTCGTCGTCACGCGGCGCTACTTCGGCTCGGGGCGTCGGCTCCTCGAATACGCATTCCAGGTCCTTCCAGCAGAGCGCTTCACCTTCACCACGACGCTTCGCGCCGAGAGCTGACCCTCTCGCATTTTCCTTCATGATCGGTCCGACCTGCCAGCGCCACTACGTGCTGGTGACACTCTCGAGGCCCTCCATTGCCCAGCGATCGACCGTTTGAACGGTTGATCGGCAACTTCCCCTGCGCGCGATTCCGGCGAATGATTTAAAAATAGGCAAGCTTAAACTTGCGCCATTTTTATCTGGACAGCCCCAAAAAATTTTGCATTAGTTCGTACATACTGCTTGCGTGTAGGTTATACAAAAAGGGGAACCACATGGATATCGGTGTCTTCATTCCTATAGGAAACAACGGCTGGCTGATCTCGACGCAGTCGCCGCAATACATGCCGAGCTTCGAGCTCAACAAGCAGATCGTCCAGAAAGCGGAAAAATACGGGCTCGACTTCGCGCTTTCGATGATCAAGCTGCGCGGCTTCGGTGGTAAGGCCGAGTTTTGGGACTACAATCTCGAGAGCTTCACCCTGATGGCAAGCCTTGCCGCCGTCACAGAGCGTATCAAGCTCTTTGCATCGACGGCCGTGCTCACCCTGCCGCCGGCAATCGTCGCGCGCATGGCGACCACCATCGACAACGTCGCGCCCGGCCGCTTCGGCGTGAACATCGTGTCCGGCTGGCAGATGGCTGAATACGACCAGATGGGCATCTGGCCGGGCGATGATTACTTCGGCTATCGCTACGACTACTCGACCGAATATGTGCACATCATGAAGGAGCTCTGGGCCAACGGCAGCTGCAGCTTCGAGGGCAAGCACTTCACCATGAAGGATTGCATGATGAAGCCCATGCCGGCGAACAAGATCGAGATTGTGGCCGCGGGACAAAGTCCGCGCGGTATGGAATTCGCGGCCGAGTATGCCGACTACAATTTCGTAATGGGCTCTGGCATCAACACGCCGACGGCCTATGCCCCGAACAATCAGAAACTCCTGGATGCGGCAGCCAAAACCGGCCGTGACGTCGGCGCCTATGTTCTCTTCATGGTGATTGCCGACGAGACGGACGAATTGGCCGAGGCGAAATGGGAGAAGTATCGCGCAGGTGCCGATGTCGACGCCTTGGCATGGATGGCGGATCAGGGCAGCAAGGACGCATCGGCGGACGCCAATTCGACCGCCAAACACATCAACCTCCCCGAAGGGGCGGTCAACTTCAATATGGGCACGTTGGTCGGCTCCTATGCGAAGGTCGCGCGAATGCTGGACGAGGCGGCCGATGTGGCGGGTACAAAGGGCATCATGCTGACCTTTGACGACTTCCTTGTCGGTCTCGATCAGTTCGGCGAGCGCATTCAGCCGTTGATGGCAAGCCGCGCGCCGAAACAGATCGCGGCGGAATGACGTGACGGCGACAGAGTCCGCACCTGTCGACGATCCTCGCCCAGCGGCGGGGATCAACTTCGATCCGATGACACTAGCAGACCCCACCCATGTTGATCGCGTCCATCGCGATGCAGTTTCGTCGGAAGCAGATCCTGCTTCGTTGGCTCTGCCGCCGGCGCGGGCTCCGCTAAAGAATCACCCGGTCGCAGCCGGGGTGACCGAGTTGCTCTCGGCCTATTCCAGTGGCAGCCTGAAACCGTCGCAACTTCTCCACCAACTCAGGGCGCGCATTGAAGCAACCCGGACGGGAGGAGAAGCAGTTCTCCGCTTCGCTCCTGGCGCCGAACAGGCTGCTCAAGAGAGCGATCGGCGCATCGCCGAGGGTCGTGCGCGGCCGCTGGAAGGCATCCCCTTTGGTGTCAAGGATATCATCGATGTTGCGGGTGCCATGGTTACTTCGGGCTCTCACTTCACGGGCGACCGTGTCGTGTCCGTCGATGCGCCGGTGGTGGCAGCCCTGCGTGCTGCCGGTGCCATTCCCTTCGCAATCACTGCGACCACCGAGTTCGCGACCGGATCGCCGCACAATCCGCGCTACGGCACCGTCACCAATCCGCATGACCGCCGCCGCTGGACGGGCGGATCCTCGACAGGGTCCGGTGCCGCCCTTGCTGCGCGGCTGATGCCGCTTGCGCTCGGCACGGATACAGGTGGGTCGATCCGCGTCCCGTCTTGCTGGTGCGGCACATCGGGATTGAAGCCAAGCCGTGAACTGGTCTCTCGGCAGGGGGTCGCTCCCCTTTCCTGGACCCTTGATCATGTCGGTCCGATGGCGCGCTCGGCCGAAGATATCGCCCGCGTTCTGCCCTTCATGATGCATGGCGGCGGAGTGCGGTTGGCAAGCGAAATCGCCGCGTTGTCGACCAAAGGTTCCGTCCGTGGCCTCAGGCTTGGCGTTCCCGTCAGCTGGTTCACCGACATGATCGATCAAGTCGTCTTCGGCAACTGGCAGTCCGCTCTCCGGCAGTTTGAGGTTTTGGGCTGCCACCTGGTGCCGCTTCCGCCCATCGACGTCGAGCCATTGCACGACGCCGGCTGGGTCATTTTGCAGAGCGAACTGGCGAGCCTTCACGCTGCACGCCTTGACCGCGCCGAACTTTTCGATCCAGGCCTCCTGCATCGTCTGAAGAACGGGCTGGCCTACTCTGCCCGTGACTATGGCCAAGCACTTCAGCGTCGGACGGAGGCACTCGAGGCATTCCTCACCGCCATGCGTGACGTCGATGCCCTGATCACACCGGGTCTCGGCGGGGAGGCCGGTCATCTGGAAGACCTCACCGTCGATATCAATGGCGAACCCCATACATTCCAGTCCATCATCTCTCGCAACACCATGATTTTCGATGTAACGGGCCTGCCGGCGCTCATGGTGCCGTCGGGTGTCGGTTCAACCGGCTTGCCGACCGGCATCCAGATTGTCGGTCCCCCCGGGGGAGATGCGGTTTGCCTGAGGCTTGGGCAGGCTTTTCAGGAGGTGACGGATTTCCACCGGATGATGCCGCCGGAGGATGCCCCATGACATCGCACGCCCCTGTCGCCCCGGATCTCAAAGCCCTTCCGGCAACAGAAGCCCTGTCCCTGATGGCGGGAGGGCATTTGACGTCGCGCGCCCTCGTTACGGCCTGCCTCGAACGGATCCATGAGCGAGATGCCGATGTCAGAGCCTGGCTCTCCCTCAGCGAAACGGCACTGGAACAGGCCGATCTGTGCGATGCTGTCCCGAGAGACGAGCGCGGGAGGCTTCATGGGCTGCCAATCGGGGTGAAGGATGTCTTCGATACATCAGACCTTCCTACCACGCACAATTCGCCACTCTTTCAAGGCTTCCAGCCTGCCGCCGACGCGGCCGTCGTCGATCTTCTGCGCAGCGAAGGCGCCATCATTCTCGGCAAGACCGATACGACGGAATTCGCGTCCGCCGGTCGTGATGCGGCGACCGCCAATCCTCACGACCTCGCGCACACGCCCGGAGGTTCGTCTGCCGGCTCGGCCGCAGCCGTTGCCGACATGCACGTGCCGCTGGCACTGGCGACGCAGACGGGCGGTTCGACGATCCGGCCCGCCTCCTTCTGTGGGATCGTCGGCTTCAAGCCGAGCTTCGGCCGGGTAAGTCGCGAAGGCGCAAAGATTTACGCGCAGAGTTTCGATACTGTCGGTTGGTATGGCCGTTCGGTGGAAGATGTGGCTTTGCTGGCCTCGGTGCTCGGCCTGGATGAAGAGCTTCGGGCTTTGGAAGTGACGGCTCAGCCAAGGATCGCCCTGACACTTGGTCCCCACCGCAACCGACTTTCGCAGGAAAGTCTGCTGGCTCTCACGCTGTCTAGGGAGCGACTGGAAAGCGGCGGGCAGCTGGTAGAGACTTTGGACCTACCGACCGAATTCGAATCTCTCGACAGGCACCACCGCGTGATCCTGCACCGGGAGGGACAGGCATCCTTCCGCAATCTGGCGCGACGCCATGGAAGTCTCCTCCATGATGATTTCCACCACCGGGTCGAAAATCGCGATGGCTCCAGTCTGCGGGACCTCGCACAGGCCTATGATGCTATGGCGCTCGGACGCATCGCATTTGACGCCTTGATGCAGGATTTCGACATCCTGATCGCGCCGAGCGCACCTGGTTTTGCCCCGTTGGGACGGCGCCCGGGTGATCCGCTCTTCAATGCGTCTTGGACCCTGCTCGGCGTTCCCTGTCTCAACATCCCCGTGTCGCTTGGCCATGCCTCTCTTCCGATCGGTGTCACGCTGATCGCCGCGCGTTTCGCCGACAAACATCTGCTCGATGTCGCGCGGCACCTCGAACCCGTCCTCAATCCGAAATGAAAGCAGCAGACGAAAAATGCCCGATCCCACTTTGAAGCAGCGGCTCACCGACGTAGAGTTCATCTTGGCGCCCGGGATCTACGACATGATCTCTGCACTGATCGCAGACCAGATGGGTTTCCAGGCGCTTTACGTCACGGGATACGGAACGGTCGCCTCTGCCCTCGGCATTCCGGATGCGGGCATTGCGACCTATCGCGACATGATCGAGCGCATCGCGCAGATGACGAAGCTCACCCGTACGCCTGTCATCGCGGATGCGGATACCGGCTATGGGGGACTGCTCAATGTTCGGCACACTGTTCGGGGCTATGAAGAGGCCGGCGTCTCGGCCATCCAGCTCGAGGATCAGGAATTCCCGAAAAAGTGCGGCCACACGCCCAACCGTCGCGTTGTGCCCGTGGCGGATATGGTAAAAAAGATCGAGGTTGCGGTCGATAGCCGGCGCAGCGATGATTTCCTGATCATCGCCCGCACCGATGCCCGCACAAGCCTCGGTCTCGACGAGGCGATCCGCCGAGCGGAAGCCTATGCAGCGGCGGGCGCCGACGTGCTCTTCGTCGAGTCGCCTGAGAGTACCGAAGAAGTGAAGGCGATCGCCGAGGCCATCGACCGGCCACTGCTCGCCAATATGGTCAATGGCGGGCGTACTCCGCTTCTGCCGGCCCCTGCACTGCAGGCGCTCGGCTACAGGATCGCCATCTATCCTGCCCTGGGCTTCCTCGCCCACGGCCACGCAGTCCGCCATGCCTATCAGGACCTGCTGGACAACGGCATCACCACCGATGCCGTGCCCCTCTATCCCTTCAAGGACTTCAACATCCTGCTCGGTTTCGAGGACGTGTGGGCTTTCGAGAAGAAATTTGCCGAAACCGAGGACTGAGCCATGACCGACGATCTCGCCGCCAATTATGCCAAGGCCTATGACAACAGGATCGGTTTCGGCAAAAAGCCTGCTCTCGTCCTCGTCGATTTCGTGCAGGCCTATTTCGAGCCGGAAAGCCCGCTCTACGCCGGCGTGGACGCTGCACTTGCCAGTGCCCTGCGCATCCGCGAGGCAGCAAGAGAAAAGGCGATTCCCGTCATCCTCACCGGTGTTGTGCTGCATCCGAGCGGTCTGGATGGTGGCCGCTTCTTCCAGAAGGCGAAACCGCTCGCCTGCTTCACGGCGGGAAACCCGCTCGGCGCCTGGCCCAAGGGTCTCGAACCGTTCCCGGACGAATTCGTCATCGCAAAGCAGTATCCGAGCGCCTTCTTCGGGACCTCGCTTGCACCGCTTCTGACGTCGATGGGTGTCGACAACGTCATCCTGACGGGTCTGACGACAAGCGGCTGCGTGCGGGCAAGCTGCGTCGATGCCATGTCACACGGCTTCATCACCACGGTCGTCCGTGAGGCCTGCGGCGACCGGCACACGGCGCCGCACGAGGCGAACCTCTTCGACATGAATGCGAAATATGCCGACGTGGTCTCCGAATCGGAAATTCTGGATTTCATCGCGTCGCTGTGAGCGCATACGACCGAATATCGACAGCATTTGCCGTCATGAAGCTGCCTGGTGGATCGCAGCACACTATGCGGCGTCTGAGGACAATCCGGTCGAGCCGAGCGGCGCCACTGCGAAGGTTTTGACAGCCACAATAGCGCCGATCCTGAAATCTCCGTCGACGGCCGTCTGACCAAAAAAGCCCCACACACCGAAGTGCGCGGGGCAGGCCAGGGAGGCCTTGGGGGAGGGTATGCGGATCAGAGGTCGCCGAGCAGTTCGTTGACGCGGCTTTCCGCCGAAGCGAGTGCCTCGTCGACCGACTTGTCGCCGTTGACGGCAGCGCCGACTTCCTCGCCGATGATGTCCTGGATCGGGAACTGGCGCTGGACCTCGGCCGGCAGCGGTCGGCCGGTCTGGGCAATCTTTGCGATGTTGTCGCGATGCGGCAGCGCCTTGAATTCCGGCATGTCGAAGACGGCCTTGGCAGCCGGCAGGTGACCGGTGCGGGCCCACTGGAAGTCGTTCTCGGCAAGGAACTTGAAGAGCTTGCCGACCGCGTCGATCTGTTCGGGCGTGCGATCCTTTTTCGGCATGACCCAGCTGTGGCCGTCGGCATAGGTGCTGTCCTGGGCGGCGAAGAGCTGCGGAACAGGATAGACCGTGTAGCCGTTCGAAAGCGCTGTGCCTTCCTTCTCTGACTGCGCGACATAGTCGCCGATCAGCCAGGTGCCGTTAACGGCAATACCACCCTCGCCGTTCGCAAATCCCGAAACCGCGGCCGCATAGTCGAGGCCGGTGGTCGAAATGCCCTCATCCTTCGTTGCCTTCATCAGTTCGACGGCTGCCTTGGCCTCCGGCGTGTTCAGCTTGATTGCGGCCGGGTCGGCAAAGAAGTCCGCGTTCTGCTGCTGCAGCAGGGTATAGAGGATACGGGCGTAAGATGCCGTTTCGTTTGCCATGATCTGGATGAGATAGGGCTTGCCGGTCTTTTCCGTGAACTGCTTGCCCTGGGCGATCAGCTCCTCGCCGGACTTAGGCAGCATCGGCGTGCCGTCGGCGTTGACGAGGCCAGCTTCCTTCATCAGATTCAGGTTGACGTGGAAGAGCATGGTCCAGTTGTCGAAGGGCAGGCCGTAGAGCTGTCCTTCCTTGGTCACACCATTGCGGCCGGCATCGGTAAAGCTGTCCGGAGCGACACCCTGGGCTGCCAGCACTTCGTCGATCGGCTCGATCAAACCGCGGCTCTGGTAGTCGGAAATGGCGGAGTAATGCATGGAGACAACGTCCGGCGCCGCGCCCGATGCAAGCTGAGCGTTGAGCTGGTCGTAGCCAGGCCATTCGACGGTGGTCACGTTGACTTCGATATCCGGATTGTCGGCCTCGAATTTGTTGACCAGCGCGGTGACGATCCCGCATTCGCCGACAGCGGCCGAGACGTCGGTCACGCTGCCGTATTCGGCATCGCAGGCGCCGAAGAAGCGCTGAAGTTCGATCGTCGTCTCCGCCTTCGCCGAGGCGCCATAGCCAAGTGCCAGAACGGCGACGGTGCTCATCAGAATGTGTTTCATGGTGTCTCACTCCCTTATGTCGGGCTGATTGCCCTGTTGAACAGAGCCGGCCGGCTCCTCTCCGGCCGGGTAGGCTTCACTTCACCGCGCCGCCCGAGACGGCCGTGACGATGTGTCTCTGGAAGATCACGTAGACGATCAGCGCCGGCACGCTGGCAAAGACTGCCTGGGCCGCCAGGAAGCCGAGGCCCTCACTCTGGGCGAAGTTGGATTGCGACGAGGCAAGCCCGACCGTCAGCGTGTACATTTCTTTCTTCGTGGCGGAGATCAGCGGCCACCAGTAGTCGTTCCATCCATGCAGGAAGGTGAAGATGCCGAGCGTCGCCTGGGCGGGCAGGGTCTGCGGCAGCATGATCTTCCAGAAGATGCGCCATTGCGACGCGTTGTCTAGCAGGGCCGCCTCATCGATCTCCTTTGGGATTGCCCGGAAGAACTGCGTCATCAGGAAGACGCCGAACGCACCCGACATGCCGGGCAGCATCAGACCGAGATAGGTATTGTGCAGGCCGAACCAGTTGAACATCTGGTGACGGGCGATGATGACCGCCTGCTCCGGCACGGCGAGGCCGAAGAGCACGATGATGAACAGCGTGCGGCGGAATGGAAACTCCAGGCGTGCGAAGCCGTAACCGGCGAGCGACGAGAGCACCAGCACCATCACCGTCTCGCCGGTGGCGACGACCAGACTATTGAAGAACCAGCCGAAGACCTGCGAGGAATGCCAGATATTGAGGTAGTTGGCGATCGTATAGGGCGCCCGGAAGACAGAGTCCGTGCCGACCATCAGGTCCTGGTTGCTCTTGATCGACAGACCGATCAACCAGGCCACCGGGGCCATCATGACCACTGACAGGAGGGCCGCACCCCAAAGCAGTGGCCGGTTCGCCGTCAGCACGTCCGGCTTGTAGGTGTCCTTGTTCGGGCTCATGCGCCGTCCTCCGTCTTGCGCGAGGAGACGAAATACTGCGCCATGGCCGCGACAAGGATGATCAGGAAGAGGTATTGCGAGGCCGCCGCCGCGCGACCGACATCCCAGCGTACGAACCCGACTTCATAGATATACATGACGAGCGGACGAGACGACCCGTTCGGACCGCCATTGGTCATCAGCTGTGCCTGCCCGAAGAGCTGGAACTGGAAGACGATCTGGATGATCGTGACCAGCATGATGGTGCGGGTGATCGAGGGCAGGGTGATGCGTGTCAGAACCCGCCAGGGGCTGGCATTGTCGAGCGCTGCCGCCTCGTAGAGGTCTTGAGGAACCTGCTGGAGTGCGGCGAGGAAGAGCATCATCGGCAGGCCGACGCACCACCAGACAGTTGCAACGCCGACGGCAAAGAGAGACCAGCCCTTGGTCGAGATGAAGTTGATCTGATCAATGCCCGCCTGGGCAAAGAGCACAGACAGAAGCCCGTCGCCCGGGATGAAGACGAAGCGCCAGATCAGCGTGACGATGGTGACCGACAGCACCGAAGACGAGAAGAAAAGGCCGCGAAAAAAGCTGGTCGTGCGTGTCGTGCGGTTGAGCGCCAGTGCCAGAAAAAGCCCCAAGGCAACCAGCGTGGGCACACTGACCACGACAAACAGGATGGTGTTGCGCAGGGCCTGCAGAAATACCGCATCACCGGCCACCCTGAAGTAGTTGGTCAGGCCGACAAACCGACCGGGCCCGAACAGGTCCACCTTGTGCAGGCTCAGCCACATGCCCCAGAAGAGCGGGAACACGAGCAGGGCAATGAAGACCAGGAGATAGGGCAGGATGAAGAGCCCATTGCTCCACTGGCTGCGGCGATAGCTCTCGGCCATGTCAGTGCGCCTCCCCGGGAAAGGCGCGGCCATCGGCGCCGAAGAGATGGAAGGCAGTCGGATCTGCCGATACGATCAGCCGATCGCCGGCCTTGATCACAGAGCGACCATCGGCCTCGACAACCAGTTTCGTGCCATCGTCGAGCACGCCATACACGAGCGACCGATCGCCGAGACGCTCGACCACTTCGGCTGTCAGCGCATGGCCCATCCCGCCTTGCGGAACGACGGTAAGGTCCTCGGCGCGGATGCCGAGCGTCGCGCCCTTGGGCTGAGCCGTTGCCGGGACATGCAGACTGGTCTCCACCCGTCCGAGTCCCGCAGTTGTCACGGAAAGCCCGTCCGCGTGTTGCGTCCAAGTTTCGACGTCCAGGAAGTTCATCGCCGGCGAGCCGATGAAGCCTGCAACAAACTTGCTGGCCGGACGCTGGTAGACATCCATCGGTGTGCCGATCTGCTCGATCTTGCGGGCATTCATGATGACGATCCGGTCGGCGAGCGTCATGGCCTCGACCTGGTCGTGGGTGACGAAGATCATCGTCGAGCCGAGGCGGTGGTGCAGTTGGGCCAGTTCCAGGCGCGTGCGGCCACGGAGCGCCGCGTCGAGATTGGACAACGGCTCATCGAAAAGGAAGGCCTTGGGCTCCTTGACGATGGCACGGCCGATGGCGACGCGCTGGCGTTGGCCGCCCGAGAGCTTTTGTGGCTTGCGATCGAGCAGATGACCGATCTCGAGCGTTTCGGCGGCTGAAAGCACGCGCCTTTCGATCTCGTCCTTCGCCATCCCGATGTTTTCGAGACCGAAGGACATGTTCTGCTTGACCGTCATATGCGGATAGAGCGCATAGGACTGGAACACCATCGCGACCCCACGCTTGCCTGGCGGCAAGGTGTCGACGCGTTGGCCGGCCACCGAAATGGTGCCTGCCGTCACGTCTTCGAGACCGGCGATCATGCGGAGCAGGGTGGACTTGCCGCAGCCCGAAGGCCCGAGGAAGACCACGAATTCGCCCGCCTCGATGGACAGCGAAATGTCCTCGAGTACGGTCAGAGCGCCGTAGCGCTTGGTAACATTGTCAATTTCAATCGAAGCCGACATGGTTTCTCCTCCCCGTCGTCGATTGGTTTACTGGCCGAGCCGGATCATCCGGTAGCTGAGCGGCGCGACATCTCCCTTGAGGCGTCCACTCTCGACCGTGATGCCGCTACCGTCGACCGGAGCGACGGTCTGCTTGTCGGGACCGTTCACTGCCTTCAGCGCGTGACCCGCGATGACCTTGTCCATGATCACCTTGCGGTCGCCGAAACCTTCGAGCGCGACATCGAGTGTGATAGCGTCTGTCTCGTGACGGTTGACGATGAAAAGGGTGAGCGCTCCATCGGTGTCGGTCTCGACGGCGGAGACATCGAGATAGGGAACGGCGTCTGCAAAGTCGGTCGCATAGCTGGGGCAGTCGATCGACAGCTGGTAGGAGGTCCCTCGGCCATAACGCGAGGCGAAGAGGTAGGGGTAGTAGGTCGTCTGGCGCCAGGCTGGGCCGCCTGGAACGGTCATGATCGGTGCGATGACGTTGACGAGCTGCGCCAAGCAGCCGACCTTCACGACATCGGCGCGGCGGATGAAGGTGTTAAGGATGCAGCCGACCTGCAGCACGTCCTCGAAATTGTATATGTCTTCGAGTAGTTCAGGCGCATGCGGCCAGCCGTCACGGCCTTCGAGAACCTTCCGATCGGCCTCGTTGGAATGATACCAGACATTCCACTCGTCGAAGCTGATATAGACGTCCTTCTTCGAGCGCTTCTTTGCCTTGGTGACGCGGATGACCGAGGCGATGGTCTCGATGTAATCGTCGAGGCGAGCGTTCTGGGCGAGGTAGGCCGCAGTGTCACCGGCATGGTTCTCGAAATACATGTGCAGGCTGATATAGTCGACGCTGTCATAGGTGTAGTCGAGCACGGTCGCTTCCCAGGCCGGATAGGTCGGCATCTTGGGCGAGGACGAGCCGCAGACGACGAGTTCGATCGACTTGTCGAAGGCGCGCATCGCCTTGGCGGTCTCAAACGCGACCCGGCCATATTCTTCGGCCGTCTTCTGGCCGATCTGCCAGGGGCCGTCCATCTCGTTGCCGAGGCACCAGAGCTTGACGTTCCAGGGCTCCTCGCGTCCGTTCTTGCGGCGCAGATCCGACCAGTAGCTGCCGCCAGGATGATTGACATATTCGAGGAAGGCGCGGGCCTCGTCGAGACCGCGCGAGCCCAGATTGACGGCGAGCATCATCTCCGTATTGGCGGCCTTCGCCCAATCGGCGAATTCGTGGATGCCGACCTGGTTCGATTCCGAGGTATGCCAGGCAAGGTCAAGGCGAACCGGACGGTCTTCCTTCGGCCCTATACCGTCTTCCCAGTTATAGGCCGAGACGAAGTTGCCGCCGGGATAGCGCACGACGGGCACGTCCAGTTCGCGCACGAGGTCGATGACGTCCTGGCGCATACCGTTTTCGTCCGCAGTCGGATGATCGGGCTCGTAAATGCCGGTATAGACCGCGCGGCCGAGATGCTCGACGAACGAGCCATAGAGGCGCGGATCGATCGTGCTGATTTTGTAGTCGCGGTGAACGGTCCCGACAGCCCGCATGTGCATTTCCTCCTACTATATCCGTTTATCGGATATCTATCGTATTTGAGGATATGATACACGGGATCAACCGGAGGTCAATCCGGCAATATCGAGGGGCAAATGGCGGTGTGTCAGGTCTTAATCCGCAGGACGATATCCTGGTCGTAATTGCCGAAACCGCGGCCGAAGATATTGATTCCACCGGGATGTTCAGCCGTTTCCGGCACCTCGATCCTCAGCCGGATCGACCGGTGTTCGAGCAGTTCCAGATCGTTGAGCTTGGTATCCGAAACCCGCATACCGTCGATGAATGTGCCGCCGTCAGTGATGCGGAAGCTCTTCAATACGCCGTACTGGCTGCCGCGCAGCTTCCACCAATCCGGGGTGAACTTGCCGCGACGGTCGCCGAAGTCACCGGGCGAGGTCCAGGTCGCGACCGCCTTGCCATTAATCGAAATGGTGATGTCCGAAGGCCAGTTGTCTGAGGTGCCGGGCACCTCGGAAGAAAGCTCCATCAAAACCTCCAGTTCCCTGATCGGAGCCCCCTTGATTCTGGCATTGTTGGGGAACTGGTAGTCCACATAGCCGCGCGTGAACCACAGCAACCCAGCCTTCATACGGTCAGGAGAAAGGAAGGTATCGGGGCTGTCGAGATAGCCGATGATCGCATCTGGCCCGCACATGCCACAGGGGGCGTAGACGTCATAGCCGCTATAGAGGCCGACGGGCATCGATACCTCTATTGCCTCGTCGGACGCCTCGTTCGGGCGTGCGAAGGAGAGAACGATCTCGTCATGCACTGCATGGCAAATCTTCTGGCTGCCCTTGCGTGCCTTCTGGACTTCAGTCCGGATCAGGCCCGCCTCTTCCATCTGGTTGAGGTGGGTCGAGGTGGTCGATTGCGGCAGGTCCAGCACTTCGGCGATCTCGTTGACATTGAGAGGCCCGCGGGCGTGCAGAAGTTCGAGGATCGCCAGCCGCGCCGGTGCCGCGAGGCATTTAAGGACTTCCTTGCCGTCTTCCGGCGTGATCATGAGAAACCGGCTGCTCAATACACTTACTCCCCAGTCACCAGATCTGTATCAGATATCTGGGTTTGAACAACCGGATTTTGTGACGGTTCAATGACTGGCGGAGCGGAGGCGCAAGTTGATGATCAGGCTGATCTTACCCTGTGAGGACCAGAGCTTCGCTCCTGATGGGCAGCTTGAAAGCAACGTCTGACGAGAAATTGCTTCCTGAAATCCCGGGAACGAGATCGACATGCAGGCGGGCCATCCGCAAGTCATCGATCAAGGCGGCGACGGCTCCCGAGGCCGCCGCGTCTCCGGCTCTCAGCACCACCACGCGTTTTCCCGTCCGTGCCAGTCCCGCCACCAGTTGGCGAAGATTGAGTTCGCTCCCGGGCGCATTTTCGTCGACCGCTTCGACGAGCATGCGCTTGGCTTCCCGCCGGGCCAGTTCCAGCACGTCGGAAGAAACGCCTTCATCGAAAAGGATGAGGTCCGCCGCCTGCAGGCAGCGAACGGCCTTAAGCGTCAACAGTTCCGCATCACCAGGGCCGGCACCGACGATGGTGACCGAACCCAAAAGCGGCAGGCTGCACAGCGTCTCGACATCGGAAATCAGACCCTGCCGATCGTCCTCGCCCGGCACCTTCGTCGATGAGAAGCAGCGGTCGACGAAACGCTCCCAGAAGGCGCGACGTTTCGGCCCCGGCTCCAGCTGACTGTTCACCGTCGCGCGAAGCGTTTGCGCCAGCATGGCCCAGCCCTTGAGAGACGGAGGCAGGAGCGTTTCCACCCGCCGGCGAATGGCCTGGGCGAGGATCGGAGCCGCCCCGTCCGTCGAGATGGACAGGATGACGGGCGAGCGATTGACGATGGAGCCGAACTGGAACTGGCAATAGGCGGGTTTGTCGATGACGTTGAACGGCACGCCGGCCGCGCGTGCCGCACAGGAAAAGGCGCGCGCCTCGTCGTCGCTCTCGCAATCGGCAATCGCCATCGCGGCGCCGGAAAACATGCCGATGTGCCAAGGCTGATCCACGAAGGAGACCTTTTCATTCACGATCAGATCCTGCATGGCCAGGCCCAGCTCCGAGGCTTTTACGTAGACGTCGACCTGTGCGCCGCACGCTGCCAGCAGTTCGGCCTTCCAGGCAGCAGCATCCGATCCCCCGGCAATAATGGCCCGTTTTTCGGACAGGTTCCAGAAAACCGGGAGCTTGGCCAGCGGTTCGATCCGGCCAGGGTCTTCACTCTGCGGCGAGGAGCGCTTGCGCATCGATGATCCTCCTGATCTCTGGGCGGCAGGAGCCGCAATTGGTTCCCGCGCCGAGCAACTGGCCGACGGCATCCACCGACCCGCAGCCTTGGCCGACGGCGTAGGCGATCTCCGTTGCGCCGACCGAAAGGCAGGAGCACACGATCGCGCCCTTGTCCGGCTGGCCTGCACCCGGTCGCCCCGCCACGAGCCGGGAACGAGCCTTGACATCGTCATGGTCGGTCAGCATCTGGTCGACGGCCCATCGCCGCGAAACGGCAACAGGAGAACGCGACGCAAAGAACGCGGCCAGTAGGCGGGTTCCGCGCAAGGCGAGGATCCGACAATCCCCGGCTGCGACATCGCGGTAGCGCACAATCTCGATATCCTCATCCAGGCCGAGGGCCTGATTGAGCCAAGCCTCAAACCCGTTTTCCGGCTCGTCTCCGGCCAGTTCGAGCCGGTAGCCGCCATCCGCTTTTGCAATCGCCCAGTACTCGAAGGGCAGAATCCTCGGCCGCTCGGCCGCCACCAGAAAGGCATGAAATGCGGGCACATGACGAGCGAGCGAGACGCGCGCCTGCTTGAGCGCAGGCTGGCCGGAGACGGGATCGACATCAGGCGTAACGAGCGTGTCCACCCTTGCCGCCGAGGCTGTTTCGCCGGTCCAATGCATCGGCACGAAGATCGACCCGCGTGCCTGCCGCTCGGTCAGAAGCGCCCGCACGAGGATGAAGTGACCCTTGTCGTCCGCGACCTTGACCAGGTCCGCATCACGGATCTGGTGGTCGGCTGCGTCAAGCGGATGGATCTCGCAGAATGGCTCGGCAAGATGCGTGGAAAGGCGCGCGCTTTTTCCGGTTCGGGTCATCGTGTGCCAGTGGTCACGCACGCGTCCGGTGTTCAGGACGAAGCTACCATGCGCGCGTTCTACAGGCTGAAGGACGGCGTGGACGGGGACGAAACGAGCCTTGCCGTCAGGATGATAGAAGCGGCCGTCTGCGAAAAACCGTTCCTTGGTCGCTCCAATTGCAGGCTTTGGCCACTGGAACGGGGCAAGCTCTTCAAACTGATCCTGGTCGATCGCAGCAAAGGCGCCGATATCGAAATCGCGCACACCATCATTCTCGAAGGCGGAAAGGGCTGAGTGTTCCGCGAAGATTTCGGCTGGCGATTCGTAGTCAAAGGCATCGACAAAGCCCATGCGCTTGGCGACCTCGGTGAGATGCCACCAGTCGGGACGCGCCTCTCCCGGGGGCGCCAAAAACGGCCGCTGTCGTGAAATTCGCCGCTCGGAATTGGTCACCGTACCGGACTTTTCGCCCCAGCCGGTGGCGGGCAGCAGGACATGCGCGAGCCGTGCCGTATCCGTATTTTTCTGCATGTCGGAGACGACGACGAAGGGGCAGGCCTCGATCGCAGCCTTCACCTTGTCGGCATTGGGCATCGACACAACGGGATTGGTCGACATGATCCAGAGCGCCTTGATCCGCCCCTCCGCCACCGCATCGAACATCTCGACGGCCTTGAGGCCAGCTCGATCCGCGATCCGCGGCGATGACCAGAAGCGCTGCACCCGATCCCGGTGATCTCCATTCTCGATTTCCATATGTGCCGCGAGCATGTTGGCGAGACCGCCGACTTCACGACCACCCATGGCATTCGGTTGCCCCGTCAGCGAGAACGGCCCCATGCCAGGGCGTCCGATGCGCCCCGTCGCCAGATGGCAATTGATGATCGCATTGACCTTGTCGCTGCCGGACGACGACTGGTTGACCCCCTGGCTGTAGCAGGTGACGACTCGCTCGGTGCCGGCGAAGAGCCAGAAAAACTGCCGGATCAACATGCCGGACAGGCCGGTCGCTTCGGAGAGTTCCGCCATCGAGAGGCGGGACGCCGAAAGCAGGGCCTCCGAAAAGCCTGTCGTATGCGCCGCCGCGTAGCTCTGGTCGATCCTGTCGGATTCGGCCAGATAGGTCAGCAGACCATTGAACAGGGCGACATCCCCATCCGGGCTCACCGAAAGATGAAGGTCCGCAATATCGGAGGTCGCAGTGCGTCGCGGGTCGATGACGACCACCTTCATCGCCGGCCGTGAGGCCTTCGCTGCGGCGAGACGCTGGTAGAGGACAGGGTGACACCAGGCGAGGTTCGAGCCGACCAGCACCACGAGATCGGCGAGTTCGAGATCCTCGTAGGTTCCGGGAACCGTATCGGCACCGAAGGCCCGACGATGCCCGGCGACGGAGGAGGCCATGCACAGTCGGGAATTCGTGTCGATATTGCCGGAACCGATGAAGCCCTTCATCAGCTTGTTGGCGATGTAATAGTCCTCGGTCAGAAGCTGCCCGGAGACGTAGAACGCAACCGAGTCAGGACCATGCTCAGCGATCGTATTACCGAAGCGATCCGCAATCAGATCGAGCGCTGTGTTCCAACTCGTTCTCTGGCCGCGGACTTCCGGAAAAAGCGCTCGTCCGTCGTTACCCAGCGTCTCGGCAAGGGCAGACCCTTTCGAGCATAACCGTCCGAAATTGGCGGGATGCTCCGGATCGCCGCGGACGCTGACGGATCCGTTGTCATCGACGCTCGCGATCACGCCGCAACCGACGCCGCAATAGGGGCAAGTGGTGCGGGTTTCGCAAGCCATGGATCACTCCGCCGCCACGAGCGCGCTTTCGAGCGCGATCGATAGCTGACCATCGATATTGCGGATCGGGATGGTCCGTACAGCACCCTCGTCGGCCCCGAGCGCCATGCCGGTCTCCAGCGAGATCACCCAGTTGTGCAGCGGGCAGGTGACGGAGGCGCCGTGTACGATGCCCTCCGTCAACGGTCCACCTTTGTGAGGGCAATGATCCTCGATCGCATAGACCTGGTTCTCGGCGGTCCGGAAAACCCCGATCTTCCCCTGAGGCGTCTTCACGCAGCGCGCGCCGCGAAGGGGAATGTCGTCGATCGTACCGATGGCGATCCAGTTCATGGGCATGCTCCTTGTTTCGTGTCCGTGTTCCCCGCAAGCGGAGACAAGGGATCACTCCGCCGCCGCCGAATATCCGACGGTCGCCATGGGATTGAACTCGTGTTTGTCCTTGCCGGACACGCGTTCCGACCAGGGATCCACCTGTGCGAATTTTTGCGAGAAGACGAAGCGCTCGTAATAAGCCCGGCGCTTGTCCGGATCCTCCATGATCTGGCGACGGATCTCGTCATGACCGATCCGCTTTGCCCATTTGTAGATGCGCTCGAGATAGCGACCCTGTTCGCGATACATCTGGGTGAGCGCGACGATATGCTCGAGCGCTTCGTCCTCGGTCTTCACCAGACCCAGGACATCGGTCCCCTTGATGTCGAGACCGGCTGCACCGGCGAAATGGATCTCGAAGCCGGAGTCCACGCAGATCACGCCGATGTCCTTGCAGGTCGCCTCGGCGCAATTGCGTGGACAACCGGACACGGCGAGCTTCAGCTTCGCCGGGGTCCAGGAGCCCCACATGAACTTTTCGATGCGTATGCCGAGGCCTGTCGAATCCTGCGTGCCGAATCGGCACCAGTCGGAACCGACGCAGGTTTTGACCGTCCGCAACCCCTTGGCATAGGCCTGGCCCGAAACGAAGCCGGCCTTGCCGAGATCGGCCCAGACTGCCGGCAGGTCTTCCTTCTCGATGCCGAGCAGGTCGATGCGCTGGCCGCCGGTGACCTTGACGAGCGGTATCTCGAACTTGTCGACGACATCGGCGATCGCGCGCAATTCCTGCGCATTGGTCACGCCGCCCCACATACGGGGCACGACCGAGTAAGTGCCATCCTTCTGGATGTTGGCATGCACACGTTCATTGATGAAACGCGACTGATAGTCGTCGGCATATTCGTCTGGCCAATCGCAGACGAGATAGTAATTGAGGGCCGGCCGGCACTTGGCACAGCCGCAGGAGGTCTTCCATTCGAGCTCCTGCATCACGGCAGGGATCGTTTTCAGCCCCTTGGCCTTGATCAGCCGGCGCACGTCGTCATGGCCCAGTTCGGTGCAGGTGCACATCGGCGTGACGGCGGCCGGGTTATAGGCATCCCCCAGCGTGAGCGCCATCAGCTGCTCGACGAGGCCCGTGCAGTTGCCGCAGGAGGCAGACGCCTTGGTATGCGCGCGCACGCCATCCAGCGTCGTCAGGCTCTTGCCCGTGATCGTCGAGGTGATCTTGCCCTTGCAGACGCCGTTGCAGCCGCAGATTTCCGCATCATCCGGCAAGGCTGCAACGGCCGCCATAGGGTCCAGCGGAGACCCTCCCTGGTAGGACTGGCCGAAGATCAGAGTGTCGCGCATTGCCGAGATATCGGCCTGCTTCTTCAGGAGATCGAAGAACCACGAGCCGTCGGCGGTTTCTCCGTAGAGAACAGCGCCGATGATGCGGTTTTCCTTGAGCACGAGGCGCTTGTAGACACCGGCCGAGGCATCACGCAGCACAATTTCCTCGCGGTCCGGCGCCTCGGCGAAGTCTCCTGCCGAGAAGAGGTTGATGCCCGTTACCTTCAGCTTCGTGTTGACGACCGAGCCATGATATTCGGCATGGCCGCCCGTCAGCCGGTCGGCCAGAACACGGGCGCTCTCGTAGAGCGGCGCCACGAGGCCGTAGCAGATACCCCGATGCTCGGCACATTCCCCGAGCGAGAAGATGGACGCATCCGAGGTCATCATGCCGTCATCGACGACGATGCCCCTGTTGACCGCGAGCCCTGCATCCTTGGCAAGCTGCGATGCCGGACGAATGCCGACCGCCATGATCACCATGTCGCCAGAAATCACCCTGCCGTCTTCGAGTTCGATCCCCTCGACCTTGTCGGTGCCGAGGATCTGCTTCGTGTTCGCCTTGGTGATGATCTCGATGCCGCGCTCCGTGAGCGCTTTCTCCAGAAGATAAGCGGCCGCCGGATCGAGCTGCCGCTCCATGATCGTCGGCATGAGATGGATGACGGTGACTTCCATGCCCTGGCGTTTGAGGCCATAGGCAGCCTCGAGACCGAGAAGTCCGCCGCCGATGACGATCGCGCGGCCCTTGCGCTCGGAGATTTCAAGCATCTTCTCGACATCGTCGAGGTCGCGATAGGCGAGCACGCCTGGCAACTGATGGCCCGGAACCGGAATGATGAAGGGCAGCGATCCCGTCGCGATGACCAGCTTGTCATAGGGCGCAGTGATGCCGTTTGCCGAGGTCACGGTCTTGGCCTGGCGGTCGATCCCCGTAACCCGTGCACCCTTGTGCAATGTCACGCTATGGGTTGCGTACCAGGCATTGTCATGGATCACGATGTCCTCATAGGCCTTCTCGCCCGACAGCACGGGGGAGAGCATGATCCGGTCGTAATTGACCCGCGGTTCGGCATTGAAGATCGTCACCTCGTAAAGGCCTGGTGCCTTCTCGAACAGTTCTTCCAGCATGCGGCCCGGCGCCATGCCGTTCCCGATAATGACCAGTTTTTCCGCCATGGTTCTCACTCCGCAGCTTCGACGAAGCGATGACGCTCGTAGAGGAACTTCAACACGGCCTCCCGACACTTGAGATAGGTGCGATCCGAGGCGAGCCCGATCCGGTTGCGCGGACGCTCGATCGGCACGTCGAGGACTTCTCCGATCCGGGCTGCTGGCCCGTTCGTCATCATCACGATCCTGTCGGAAAGCAGGACCGCTTCATCGACGTCGTGGGTGATCATGATCATCGTATTGCCGAGCCGGCCGTGGATCTCCATCACCGCGTCCTGCAAGTGCGCACGCGTCAAAGCGTCCAGCGCGCCGAACGGCTCGTCGAGGAGCAGAACCTTGGGTTCCATGGACAGGGCGCGGGCAATGCCGACACGCTGCTTCATGCCGCCCGAAATTTCTGCAGGACGTTTGTCTTTCGCGTGGCCCATCTGCACCAGATCGAGATTGTGCATGACCCAGTCATGCTTCTCGGCCTTGGTCTTGCGCCCGGAAAACACCTTCGAGACGGCCAGATTGACGTTTTCATAGACGGTGAGCCAGGGCAGCAGCGAATGGTTCTGGAAGACGACGGCGCGATCCGGACCCGGCTCGTTGACCTCCTGGTTCTCCAAAAGCACCGCGCCCGAACTGACCCTTGTCAGTCCGGCAATCAGGTTGAGCAGCGTGGATTTCCCGCAGCCCGAATGCCCGATGATCGAGACGAACTCGCCCTTGTCTATGGTGAGCGTGATATCCTTCAGGACCTCGGTCTTGACGCCGCCGCGCTCGAAGCTTTTGTCGATGTGGTCGATCTTGAGATAGCTGGACATGATGCGTCCCCCTCAGTTCTTGGCTGTGCCACGGGTGACGACGCTGCCCACCAGGGCGACGAGCTTGTCGAGGACAAAGCCGGTCACACCGATATAGGCGAGCGCCACGATGATGTCGGAGAGACGGGAAGAATTCCACGCATCCCAGATGAAGAAGCCGATACCGACGCCGCCGGTCAGCATTTCTGCAGCGACAATCGCGAGCCAGGAGAGGCCCACGCCGATCCGAAGGCCGGTGAAGATGTAGGGTGCGGCGGCCGGCACCATGATCCGCACGAAGAACTCCAGCGGGTTGAGGCGCAGAACGCGGGCGATGTTGCGATAGTCTTCCGGAATGTTGCGCACACCGACGGCGGTGTTGATGATGACAGGCCAGATCGACGTGATGAAGATGACGAAGATCGCGGACGGGTTGGAATCCTGGAAGGCGGCGAGCGACAGGGGAAGCCAGGCGAGCGGCGGTACGGTGCGCAGGACCTGGAAGATCGGATCGAGACCGCGCATGGCCCAGATCGACTGCCCGACGACGGCACCGAGGAAGACGCCAACGATCGCCGCGAGACCAAAGCCCATGGCGACGCGCTCCAGGGATGTCAGCACACGCCAGGCGAGGCCGATATCCTGCGAGCCGAAATTGAAGAAGGGATCGACGATCAGATCGTAGCTGTCGGTCCAGACCTGGGAAGGCGGCGGCAGGGTCGCGCCCGGCTGGGAACAGGTGAGCTGCCAGATACCGAGAAGCACCAGCGTGACCAGGAGCGGCGGCAGCGTGTTGCGAGCAAGGCCGAGCCCTCCGCGCTTCAAGTCGAATCTGGGCGTCTCGCGCTTCGCCAGGTGAACGACGGTGCCGTTCCGGCTAGGGGAGACTGCGATCGACTCTGTCTCTGCTTTTCGGGCGGTGGCGGTCATGGGATTGTCCTCTGCGCTTGTCGATTGGGAGGCGGGTTTTTCCCCGCCCAAGCCCGGTCTCCGGACTGGGCAGGGAAAAGGCCGCAGCGTCAGGCGCTCGCCTTGATGGCGAGGCTGTCGAGATAGGCCTGGGGGTTTTCCGGATCGAAGACCTTGCCGTCGAAGAAGGTCTCTGGCCCGCGAGACGCGGATTCCGGAATGTCGGCCGCAGCGACGCCGAGGTCCTTGGCGGCCGCGCGCCAGATGTCCTCGCGATTGACCTTGTCGACCAGTGCCTTGATGTCGGTATCGGGCGCGAACTTGCCCCAGCGGACATTTTCGGTCAGGAACCAGGCATCATGGCTCTTGAACGGATAGGACGCATGATCCTTCCAGAACTTCATCTCGAGCCCGGAATTCTCTACCACCCGGTCATTGCCGTAGTTGATTGTGCCCTTGAGGCGTCCGGCAACATCCTTCGGCGGCACGTTGAACCACTGGCGCTTGCCGAGGATTGCGGACATTTCTTCCTTGTTGTCCATGTCGTCCGCCCAGATCTGGGCTTCCATCACGGCCATCAGCAGTGCCTTGGCGGCGATGGGGTTCTGCTCGATCCAGTCAGACCGCAGACCCAGCGCCTTTTCCGGATGACCCTTCCAGAGCTCGCCCGTTGTACAGGCCGTGAAGCCGATGCCCTGATTGACCAGCTGTTCGTTCCACGGTTCGCCCACGCAGAAGGCGTCCATGTTGCCCACCTTCATGTTCGCCACCATCTGCGGCGGCGGAACGACGATCGTGGAAACGTCCTTGTCGGGGTCGATGCCGCCGGCGGCCAGCCAGTAGCGGATCCAGAGGTCATGCGTGCCGCCGGGGAAGGTCATCGCGACCTTCACCTCGCCGCCTGCCGCCTTCTTCGCAGCAAAGGCTTCCCGCAGTTTGGATGCATTGAGCTGGACGCCGCTCTCTGCATATTCCTTGGAGACCGAGATGCCCTGGCTATCCAGGTTGAGGCGCGCCACGATAGACATCGGGACGGGCACATTGTTCTGCGTCACCTTGCCAGTCGAGATGAGGTAAGGCATCGGGGTCAGAATATGTGCGCCGTCGATCCCGTTCGACGCGCCGCCGAGCACAATGTTGTCTCGCGTGGCGCCCCAGGATGCCTGTTTCAGGACTTCGACTTCGGGCAGCCCGAACTTTTCGAAGAGCCCCTTTTCCTTGGCAATGATCAAAGGCGCGGCATCCGTCAGCGCGATGAAGCCGAGCTTGATACCTTTGACTTCCGGTCCCGCTCCGGCAGCGAAAGCACCCGACGGGAAGGCCATTTTCGCTGCGCTGACGATAGCGGCGGCCGAAGTCAGCTTGAGCAGCTGACGGCGGGTGGTGCTCATTCCTGTAGTCTTCGTCATGTTCTGTGCCCCTCTGATGTGACGGAGATCCGGAAAAACAAAAAAAACGCCGCTTGGTGACTGCATCCTCGGGATCGAATAATCCCGTGTGCAAACCAAGCGACGTCGGTGTCTCTGGTGAGCGCGCTTCAGGCGCTCTTTCGTCCGGTCGCCGTTGACCGGATAGTTGTTAATGAAGCAAGGGCCGTGCCAGTTTCAGAGGAGCCTTGCCAAAGTATCGTAATGAATGACGAAAATGATATTTCGGCGCCGTCGCCTTAACTGCGAAGCTGCATGCTCGGCGGAGCAAAAATTGTGCATCTGCACAAAGCGGCGCGAAATTCACGCCGTGTTGGTGTGCGGGCGCTTAGTCTTCGGCAGCCCCTTCTGAGGGTGCGCAGTTAGAGCCGATGTCAAATCCACGAACATATTCCTGCATGCGAGCGGGATCAAAAATGCGGCCATCCATGAACCGATCGTCCGGTGATGCCCCCGGCAGAAGCCCCGTCTCGTCCGGCAGAGAGGCATCCGCTCCAAGGGCCGCCTGGTACAGATCGGCCCGATAGGCGCTCTTGGCACGCTGCATGTTGTCGGCGCTGAATTCGACCTGTCCCCATCGGATCATCTGGCTGTAGATCCAGAGCGCCTGATTGGTTTGCGGGTGGTTTGCAGCGTGATGGTGAAAGACGAAGTAATCGGGGATCAGTCTGCGATTCCCGCGGGCATCAAGGCTGAATTCGCCGGCCAGCACACGACGGATGATGTCCCCCGGCGCGGAGATGTAGCGCGGCGAAGCCAGGATCTCGGAGAGGTGGTCGTGATTTTCGGGCTGATCGCACCAGCGGGCGGCCTTGTCGAGCGCAACGATCAGTCGGCTGACCGTATCGGCGTTCGCCTCGGCCCAGTCCGGTCGCATGCCGACGACCTTTTCCGGAGCCGAAGGCCAGATGTCTTGTTTCGCAGCCACGATACGCCCGACACCACGCTCTGAGGCCACCATGTTCCAGGGGGCGCCGACGCAAAACCCGTCGATGGCACCGGCTGCGAGCGCATCCGAGGTCAGCGGTGGCGGCACGACCACGAGCTTGACGTCACGATCCGGATCCACTCCGCCTGCCGCCAGCCAGTAGCGGAACTCGTAATTGTGCGAGGAGAAGGGGTAGGTCATGCCCAGCGTCGGAGGTTGTTCGCCCTTCTCGCGCATGTCGGTCAGCACGGTCGCAAGCGCCTTGGCATTGTCCAGAGCGCTGGCATCTTCCGTCAGATCGGCGCGCGCCTTCATGCGTTCATAGAGCCTCAACGACAGGGTGATCGCGTTGCCGCCACGCCCGAGCGAAAAGGGTGTGATCGTAGGGGAAGGGTTGGAGCCGAGTTCCAGCATCGAGGCAACCGGCATGGGCGACAGCATGTGCGCGATATCGAATTGACGAAAGGCGAGGCGGTCGCGGACATTGGCCCAGGAGACATCACGCACGAGGTCGAGCGTGAGACCTTCACGTTCGGCAAATCCCATTTCCGCCGCCGCAATCAGGATCGACGCATCCATCAGCGGGATGAATCCGGCGCGCAGGATCCGTTGCTCCCGCCCGGAGCCGTGAAGCGCCGGGGCGCTTGTGCCGATTTCTCCCTGCCTGCTCATCATGTCGCTCACTTCAGTGTCCCCACAGGATGGTCATCACAGCAGCAATCCTGCCGCGGTCACCACGCTCTGGGCTATGTCGACCAGCTTCTTCTTCTCGTTCATCGCCGTCTGGCGCAGCAGCGCGAACGCCTCTTCTTCGCTCATGCCGCGCATCTTCATGAGAATTCCCTTGGCACGCTCGATGATCTTGCGCTCCTCGAGCGCAGATCGGGCCTCGGCAAGCTCCTGTTGCAGGCGGCTGAAGGCGTTGAAACGGCTCACCGCCATGTCGAGGATCGGCTTCACGCGCTCCTTGCGCAGTCCATCGACGATATAGGCCGAGACGCCGGCATCCACAGCGGCCTCGATAGAAGCGGTATCGGACCGGTCGACGAACATGGCGATCGGGCGGCTGACCGAACGGGTCAGCTGGAACAGATGCTCCATCATGTCGCGGTTGGGATTCTCGATATCGATGATGATCACGTCGGGAGAAAGCATCTCGACCGTCTTCGCGATTCCATGAATCTCCAGCGCCACCGTGACATGCCGATGTCCCGCCTCGCGCAAACCATCCTCGATGATCGCCGCGCGAACGGCGTTCTCATCAATGACGAGGATGGTCAGGTCCAGATGGCTCATGCGCGATTGATGACGCAAGGCAGCAAAGTTGGCAAGCTGCGGGCCTAAATTTTGAGCCGATCAATTTCCGGCTTATTTTTTTGGCAACCGCTCTGCCGCGTCGTGATCCGTCGAGCGGTTAAGACGAAGCCCCCGAAGTTATCTGACTCCAGGGGCTCGTCGATTCGTACTTTCGTGAGCAGGGCCGTCCTGAGGTCAGTCTTGCCCTTTCGGCTGCAGCGAGATCTGCCGAACGATAGCCAGCGAGACAAGCGTGCAAATCGCACCCGACAGAAGGTAGAGGCCGGCGGCAAAGAGGCCGAACCAGGTCGACAGAAGGAGTGCAGCCAGAGGCGCGAAGCCGGCGCCGAACATCCAGGAAAGCGCTGAGACCATGGCCGATGCCGTGTAGCGGTTTCGCCGGTCGAACAGCGAGGCGACTGCGCCGGACGACTGGGCAAAGTTGAACCCGAGCACGAGAAAGCCGAGCATCATGTATATGGTCACGCCCGGAAGATCGCCATTCAGCAAGAGAGGAGCCGTCAACGCGAAGACACCGATCGCCCAGGCGCCCCAGACAAGAATCTTCTCGCGACCGATTCGGTCCGAGAGCCAGCCCGAAAACAGCATGGCGAGCACACCGAGGCACGCACCCGCAGCCTCGATCAGGAGGAAGGTACCAGGCGCCTCATCAGTGTACAGGAAGATCCACGATAGCGGGAAGACCGTCACCATGTGGAACATGGCAAAGCTTGCGAGCGGCACGAAGACGCCGAGCAGCACGGTCCGCCCGTCCTGCGCCATCGTGGTCCGCAGTCCGGTCGGCGTGAGCTCGTTGGTCTCGAACAGCTCCTTGAACTCAGGCGTATCGACAATGCGAAGGCGCGCAAACAGCGCCACGACATTGATCGCGAAGGCGACAAAGAACGGATAGCGCCAACCCCAGTCGAGGAAGTCTGCCGCCGAAAGCGTCATGACCAGATAGGCAAAAAGCACGGCAGCCACCGCGAGGCCGACCACGGCGCCGAGCTGCGGCACCATGGCATAAAAGCCGCGCTTGTCCTTGGAGGCTGTGATCGCGAGAAGCGGCGCCAAGCCGTCCCAGGTGCCACCGAGTGCAAGGCCCTGTCCGATGCGCAGCAGGGCGAGCATGGCGATCGCCCACCAGCCGGCGATTTCATACGAAGGCACAAGACCCATGGCCACGGTCGAGGTTCCCAGCAGGAAGAGCGCCACCGTAAGCTTGATGACACGGCCATGCCGCCGGTCGAGCATGGTGAACAGCACAGTGCCGAGCGGGCGGGCCACGAAGGCAAGTGCCACAAGCACGAATGACCAGAGCGTGCCAGTCAACGGATCGAGAAACGGAAAGATCCGGGCCGGGAAGACGAGGACGGAGGCGATGGCGAAGACGAAGAAATCGAAGAATTCAGACGTGCGCCCGATGATCACGCCAACGGCGATATCCGAGGGAGAGACGTGATGATCGTCTTCAGAAGTTGTGCGGCCGTTCTGTGCGGCGGGGGATGCAGAGCCGGTCATGCTCGCCATATCGCGTGATCACTTTCTTGTCTCAACAGGGCGGATCCGAACGGGGGAAATACGGTCCGCGCCTTAGTCTAACATGCCGCAAAGCGATGCCGCAGACACGCCCAAATTGACAGGTGACAAATTGTCGTATGTGCTGCACCGCAAAACCCGACTAACTAACTCGGCGAATATCAATGGTCGTCGAGTGGTGTTTCGGGGGGGACCCCTGCTCAGTGACCCGTCAGTGTATCAGGGTACGAGATGCAGAAGCTTCGCCTCCCGAAAATGTTCACCGCCTTGCTGGCGGTGCTCTTCCTGTCCGCTTGCAAGGCGGAAGTTCTCGCTCCCACGGGGGACATCGCCGCACAGCAGCGCGACCTCTTGGTGATCTCCACTTTGTTGATGCTGATCATCATCATCCCTGTGATGGTGCTGACCTGCTGGTTTGCCTGGCACTATCGGGCGGCCAACAAGGATGCGATCTACAAGCCGAACTGGTCCCACTCCACCAAGCTTGAGCTGATCATCTGGGCGATCCCTCTGATGATCATCATCTGCCTGGGTGCGCTGACCTGGGTCGGAACCCATCTCCTCGATCCCTACCGTCCGCTGGCGCGGGTCTCCGAAGAGCAGCCGCTCGATCCGCAGCAGGAGCCGCTGGATGTGCAGGTCGTTGCGCTCGATTGGAAATGGCTCTTCATCTACCCGCAATACGGCGTCGCAACCGTGAATGAACTTCCGCTCCCCGTTGATCGTCCAATCCGCTTCTCGCTGACCTCGTCTTCGGTCATGAACGCCTTCTACATCCCGCACATGGCCGGCATGATCTACGCCATGCCCGGCATGCAGACGACGCTGCACGGGGTCTTCAACGAGGAAGGCACATTCCAGGGGCTCGCCTCGCATTACTCGGGTGCCGGTTTCTCCGGCATGCGCTTCAAGGCGAATGCAACCGAAGCAGCAGCCTTCGAGGCTTGGGTCGAAGAAGCACGCTCTGGCAGCGCAAAGCTCGACCGCGCCAAGTATCTGGAACTTGAGCGCCCCAGCGAAAACGTCAAGCCGGAGGTCTTCGCCAGCATCGATCCACAGCTCTTCCCGCGCGTCGTCAACATGTGCGTCGAAGAGGGCAAGATCTGCATGGCCGAGATGATGGCGCTCGACGCCCAGGGCGGTACGGGTCTCGCCGGCACGGTCAACATGAGCGCTCTCATCCACGACAAGCACGAACGCCGGGGTGCGCGCGAGCCGGTCTTCGGTTGGGAACCCTTCAAAGTTCTGGGCTTCTGCTCGGTCGAGGAGTTGGAGCAGATGCTGGCCGCGAAGCCCGCTTCGTTCAACGACAAGCCCGTCGTCTCGGGTCCCCTGATGGGACACAACATGCAGCAGCCGGCATCGCCCTTCGGCGGTGAGGCCGAACGCTTCCTCACGCTCGTTCGGCAGGCAGCCGGCAATGCGCCGCAACTCTGACAGGAATTCGGCATGGCTACGATAGACCATTCCACCACGCTTCTTCTCGGTCGCCTCAACTGGAGTGCGATCCCGACGGATCCGATCGTTCTGGCGACTTTCGCAGTCGTCGTGGTCGGCGGCGCCGCCACGGTCGGCGCGCTCACCTATTACCGCCTCTGGGGATACCTCTGGCGCGAATGGCTGACCTCCGTCGATCACAAGAAGATCGGCATCATGTATATCATCCTGGCGCTGGTCATGCTGGTGCGCGGTTTTGCCGACGCCATCATGATGCGCCTGCAGCAGGTGCTCGCCTTCAACGGCTCGGAGGGCTATCTCAACGCCCACCACTATGACCAGATCTTCACCGCCCATGGGGTGATCATGATCTTCTTCGTGGCGATGCCCTTCGTCACGGGTCTGATGAACTATCTCGTGCCGCTGCAGATCGGCGCGCGCGACGTCTCCTTCCCCTTCCTCAACAACTTCTCCTTCTGGATGACCGTCGGCGGCGCAGTCCTCGTCATGGCCTCGCTCTTTGTCGGCGAGTTCGCCCAAACAGGTTGGCTCGCATTCCCGCCGCTCTCGGGTATCGGCTACAGTCCTTGGGTCGGGGTCGACTATTACATCTGGGGTCTGCAGATCGCCGGGGTCGGAACGACGCTTTCAGGGATCAATCTGCTTGTGACGATCGTCAAGATGCGCGCACCGGGCATGACCTTGATGCGTATGCCGATATTCACCTGGACCGCGCTCTGCACCAACATCCTCATCGTCGCCTCCTTCCCGGTGCTGACCATGACGCTGATCCTTCTGACGCTCGATCGCTACGTGGGAACGAACTTCTTCACCAACGATCTCGGCGGTAATCCGATGATGTATATCAACCTCATCTGGATCTGGGGTCACCCGGAGGTCTATATCCTGATCCTGCCGCTCTTCGGCGTCTTCTCGGAGATCACATCCACCTTCTCCGGCAAGCGCCTCTTCGGCTACAGCTCGATGGTCTATGCGACCGTCTGCATCACCATCCTCAGCTACGTCGTCTGGCTGCACCACTTCTTCACCATGGGTTCAGGTGCCTCCGTGAACGCCTTCTTCGGCATCACCACGATGATCATCTCCGTGCCGACGGGGGCAAAGATCTTCAACTGGCTCTTTACGATGTACCAGGGACGGGTCCGCTTCGAACTGCCGATGATGTGGACGGTGGCCTTCATGCTGACCTTCACCATCGGCGGCATGACCGGCGTCCTTCTCGCGGTCCCGCCGGCGGACTTCGTGCTGCACAACTCACTCTTCCTGGTGGCGCACTTCCACAACGTCATCATCGGCGGCGTGCTGTTCGGCTGCTTTGCCGCGATTGCCTTCTGGTGGCCCAAGGCCTTCGGCTTCCAGCTCAATGTCTTCTGGGGCAAGGTTTCCTTCTGGAGCTGGGTCAGCGGCTTCTGGCTCGCCTTCATGCCGCTCTACGTACTTGGTCTGATGGGGGTCACCCGCCGCATGCGCGTCTTTGACGATCCGGATCTCCGTATCTGGTTCATCCTCGCAGCCCTCGGCGCCGTGCTCATCGCCATCGGCATTGCTGCCTTCTTCATCCAGGTTGCCGTCTCGATCTGGAACCGCAAGGACAACATGGACGTGACCGGCGACCCCTGGGATGGCCGCACGCTGGAATGGGCGACCTCGTCTCCGCCGCCGGCCTACAACTTCGCTTTCACGCCCGTCGTCCACGACCTGGACGCCTGGCACGACATGAAGCAGGTCGGGCAGAAGCGCCCGAAGGCGCCCTACATCCCGATCCACATGCCGCGTTACACCGGCACGGGTGTCGTCATCTCGGCCTTGGCCACGCTCTGCGGCTTTGCGCTGGTCTGGTACATCTGGTGGCTGGCGGCAGTATCTTTCGTGGCGATCATCGCCGTCGCAATCGCCCATACCTTCAACTACGACCGGGATTACTACGTCCTCGTCGACGAGGTCGAGCGTGTCGAAAAGGCACGTGACCGCGAACTGGCAAGCGTAGGAGCGTGACGACCGTGAGCACCATCACCAAATCCGACGCACCTGCCGTTTATTGGGAAACAGAGCCGCATCATCATCCGGAAGGCGCGTCCACGCGGCTAGGCTTCTGGATCTACCTGATGAGCGACTGCCTGATGTTCGCGGTCCTCTTCGCGGTTTTCGGCGTGGTCGGCCAGAGCTATGCGGCCGGCCCCGGCCCCAAGGCGCTTTTCGACCTGAACCTCATTGCGATCAACACCGGCTTCCTGCTTGTCTCCTCGATCACCTTCGGTTTTGCCATGCTCGCCATGTACGAAGGCAGGCAGGCGCGCATGCAGGTCTGGCTTGCCGTCACCCTTCTGCTTGGCCTCGCCTTCCTGGCGCTCGAAATCTATGAGTTCCATCACCTGATCGAACTCGGCGCCGGCCCGCAGCGGTCTGCCTTCCTTTCGGCCTTCTTCGCGCTGGTCGGGACCCACGGACTTCATGTCTTCTTCGGCTGCATCTGGCTCGTGACGCTCATGGTCCAGGTCAGCCGCAAAGGCCTCGTACCGGCCAATACGCGGCGCATGGAATGCCTGAGCATGTTCTGGCACTTCCTCGATGTCATCTGGATCGGGGTCTTCACCTTTGTCTATCTCCTGGGGATGATCTGATGTCGCAACATTCCATCGAGCCCCACGGCCATCACGAGCCCGGCCACGACAACACCGGTCACGACCACGGCAGCTATCGTTCGTATCTCACCGGCTTCGTGCTGGCGGCGATCCTGACGATCATTCCTTTCGCCATCGTCATGAGCGGCGGCTTCGACAGCCGCGTGCTGACGGCGGTGACGGTGATCGGCTTTGCCGTCGTCCAGATCCTTGTCCACATGGTCTATTTCCTGCACATGAACACCCGGTCTGACGAAGGCTGGACCATGCTGTCGATGATCTTCACCATCATCGTGGTGGTCATCATGATCGCCGGATCCGTTTGGGTCATGTACAATCTGAACACCAACATGATGCCATCAATGGATCACGAGAGCTTCCAGGGCTTCGGCTCCTGACGGGACAGAAGGGCATGACGCGAGCGCGCCGACCATGGTGGTTCATCGGGCTGGGTGTGCTGGCTGTCAGCCTGCTCGTCGGCCTCGGCGTCTGGCAGATGCAGCGCCTGCAATGGAAGACGGCTTTGATCGAACGCGTCGAGGCGGGGCTTGTGGCCCCGCCTTCCGCCGCTCCCGGACCAGATCTTTGGACGGGCGTCACATTCGACACGGCGGAATATCGGCGTGTCGAAGTGCGAGGGCAGTATCTTCCCTCTGATGATACGCTCGTGAAGGCCGTCACATCCCAAGGCTCGGGCTTCTGGGTGATGACGCCCTTCGAGACGGATGACGGCTGGCGCCTCTTCATTAACAGGGGTTTCGTGCCGGACGATGCCCAGTCAGCCGAAGATCGTCCCCGGCCGCAGGGTGAGCAGACCCTCACCGGCCTTCTGCGCCTCACCCAGCCTGGCGGTGCCTTTCTCCGTGACAACGACCCCTCGGGCAATCGATGGTTCTCCCGTGACACGGGCGTCATGGCTGAGGTCCTCGAGCTGGGAGAGGTTGCACCCTATTTCATCGATGCTGATGCGTCTGGCGATAGCCTCCCCATTGGCGGGCTCACCGTCGTTTCCTTCCCCAACAAGCATTTCGGCTATGCCCTGACCTGGTTCGGCCTGGCTGCCGTTTTCGCCTATCTGCTCTATCGCGCCTCGCGACCGGACGCGGTCGAGAGGTAGGGTTCAGCTAAGCTGTCACGACACTTCGTATCGGCTGGCAAGCGCCGTCGAGAGCTGGGCCGCGAACCGGGCTGCCGCGACCGGAAGTGTCCGCCCGCGCAACTGCCCCATATAGAGCACGCCCGCCGGCACATCGCGCTTGTCGAGCGGGCGCGTGATCATCTCCCCCGTCATCGTATGGTCCGAAAGCCCGATCGGGATCTGGAAGGTGATGATGTTCTCCGCGACCGCATGGTTGCGCAGGAACTCGAAACTGTCGGACTCGATCGCCGGCTCCAGCCGGTAGGATGACTTCTGCGCTGCCATGTCCATCAGGTGACGGACGCCAAACGGCGCTGTCGGCAACGAATAGGGATAGTCGAGGCAGTCACTGAGCCGGATGGTCTCCTTGGATGCCAGCGGATGATGCGGCGCCATCACCACATGCACCGGCTGATGCACCCGGATGAGCGTCATGAAATCGGCCATGCGCACCGGCTCGAAGACGATCGCCAGATCCGCCGAATGATCGACCAGCGACTGCTCCGCCGCCTGCCGGTCGCGCAGATGCACACCGAAGGTCACCGCTGGATGATCCCTGCGATAGTGAGCGATCTGATGCGGCAGGAAATAGGGCAGGAGCGCCTGGCTGCAGGCGATCGACACATGACCGCGGCGAACCCCTGAAAGGTCGGCGATCTGCGAGCGCACCCGCTCCATGTCGGAGATCTGGTTGCGGATGTGATGGATCAGGATCTCGCCGGCGCTCGACAGCCGCACCCCGTGCGGCAGCCGCTCGAAGACCGGCACGCCAAGCTCCTCTTCCAGCGCCAGAATACGTCGATTGAGCGCCGTGGATGTTATCGCAAGGGATTCCGCAGCACCGCGGATAGACCCCGCCTTGGCGACAGCGTCAATGTAACGAAGCGAAGTCAGATGGCGCATGCGACGGCTCCCGTGGTGATGCAAATTTTGCAGCAGCTCGCGCAAAACTTAGCACAAGACAGAAGCAGCGCCATATGGGTTACTCAAAGATGAACGCGGAGCGCCACAGAAAATCAGGGGAACCAGCGCCCGCCCGACAGCCAATGTTCATCCTGATCTGGGAGATCCTTCATGAGCCAGTTTCTTATGCCGAACCGCCGCCAGTTTCTGCGCCAGTCAGCGGGTCTCGCCGGCCTTGCTGCTGCCAGCAGCGTGCTGCCTTTCGACATCGCACGCGCTGCCGGCCTGACCGTCGGCTTCATCTATGTCGGCCCGAAGGATGACTACGGCTACAACCAAGCCCATGCGGAAGGGGCCGCAGCGATCAAGGCGATCGAGGGTGTGACCGTGATCGAAGAAGAGCAGGTCCCGGAAACGGTCGACGTCCAGAAGACCATGGAGAGCATGATCAACTTCGACGGCGCCACACTGCTCTTCCCGACCTCCTTCGGCTATTTCGACCCCCATATCCTGACCATGGCGCCGAAATATCCCAACGTTCGCTTCGAGCATTGCGGCGGCCTCTGGACGCCGGACAAGCCCGCGAACACCGGCTCCTATTTCGGCTATATCGGCATGGGCCAGTATCTGAACGGCATCGTTGCCGGTCACATGACCAAGACCAAGAAGATCGGCTTCGTGGCTGCAAAGCCTATTCCGCAGGTGTTGGCCAACATCAACTCCTTCCTGCTCGGCGCCCGCGCTGTCGATCCGACGATCACCTGCCAGGTCATCTTTACCGGTGAATGGTCGCTCGCCGTCAAGGAAGCGGAAGCCACAAACGCGCTCGCCGACCAGGGCGTCGACGTCGTCACCTGCCATGTTGATGGCCCGAAAGTCGTGATGGAAACCGGTGCCGGTCGCGGCATGTTCCTCTGCGGTTACCACGCCAACCAGAGCCCGCTGGCGCCCGAGAAATATCTGACCGGCGCCGAGTGGAACTGGTCCAAGGTCTATACCGACATGGTCAACACGACGCTTTCAGGCGGCACGATCGACAACTTCGTTCGCGGTGGCCTCGCCGAAGGCTTCGTCAAGATGAGCCCCCTAGGACCGGCAGTCACTGAACCGGCGCGCAAGCAGTTCGATGCGACCCTTGCTGAAATCATGAAAGGTGGCTTCTCGGTCATCAAGGGACCGCTGAACGACAACAAGGGCAATGTCATCGCCACCGAAGGCCAGGCTTTCGCCGAGACCGATGTGGCGCTCGAAAGCATGGGCTACCTCGTCGAGGGCGTCGTCGGGTCGACCTCGTAAAGATCCGGGAGGGACATGCCATGAGTGCACCGGCGGATCTCGCAAGCCAGGGTCTGGCCAGACGCACTGTCTCGTTCGAGACGGTTCTGCGCTGGCTCGACCCGCTCTTCCTGCCGCTGGCAGCACTTCTCGCCGGCATGCTCCTCTTCGCCGTCTTCCTGCTCCTGATCGGCACCTCGCCGATCGAGTTCTACACCCTCGTCTATAAGGCAGGCTTCGGCACGTCCTTCTCCTGGACCAATACACTCGCCCGCGCGGCACCCCTCCTGCTCGCAGCGCTCTGCGTCGCCCTTCCGGCCCGGCTTGGCCTCGTGGTGATCGGCGGCGAGGGGGCGATTGTGCTGGGCGGTGTCGGCGCCGGTGCAATCGCCATGCTGGCGCCGGGCATGCCGGGCCCGGTCGGGATCCTCGCCATGATGATTGCCGGTGCGCTCGTCGGCGCCATCTGCATTGGTGGCATCGGGGCGCTCAGGCATTTCCGCGGGGTCAACGAGACGATCTCAAGCCTTCTGCTGGCCTATATCGCGATCGCCCTGATGAACCATCTGGTCGAAGGACCGCTCCGCGATCCCGCAAGCCTGAACAAGCCGTCCACATCGCCGCTGCCGGAGCTCTACCGGATCGGCGAAATCCCCGGCATCGGGGTTCACTGGGGCCTTGCAGCCGGCATCATCGCCTGCATTCTCTGCTGGGTACTGATCGAAAAGACGACCTTCGGATTTGCGGCCCGCATTGTTGGAGGTAACATCAGGGCCGCCCAGGTGCAGGGCCTCCCGGCCGGCCTGCTGATGATTGGTTTTACGGCCCTCGGCGGGTCATTGGCCGGCCTCGCCGGCGCTCTCGAAGTGGCGGCCGTCCATGGCTCGGCCAATGCCTCGCTCGCCGGCGGCTATGGTTATACGGGCATCCTCATCGCCTTCCTCGCCCGTCACAACTGCCTGGCGATCATTCCCGCCACCCTGCTCTTCGCCGGCTTCGAGGCGTCGAGCGGCCTCGTCCAGCGAAGGCTCGATCTGCCAGACGCGACCATCGTGGTCTTCCAGGGCATGATCTTCATCACCATCCTCTTGTCCGACGCGTTCCGTGATCGCATCACGCTGGATGGCCTTCTGCTGAAGGGAAAGCGCGCATGACGGACATCGGTCTCTGGGGCGTGCCCCTTGCCATCCTCGGCGGCGCCATCCGTGTCTCCACACCCTTCATCTTCGTCAGCATCGGCGAATGTCTGACGGAACGCTCCGGCCGCATCAATCTCGGCCTTGAAGGCACGCTCGTCTTCGGCGCGATGAGCGGCTATGCCGTCGCCTACCACACAGGCTCCGCCTGGGCGGGTACGCTCGCGGCCGCCATCTGCGGCCTTCTCTTCGGCCTCCTGCACGGCTGGATCTGCAAGTTCCCCAAGGTCAACGACATCGCGATCGGCATCGCCCTGATGATCTTCGGCTCGGGCCTCGCCTTCTTCTTCGGCAAGCCCTACGTCCAGCCCGTCGCCCCCGATCTTCCGTCCATTCCTCTGGGTTTCTGGTCGGATATCCCGCAGGTTCAGGCGGCCCTTAACGTCAACGTCCTCTTCCTCGTCGGCATTGCGCTCGCCTTCCTCGCCGCCTGGGTTCTGAAAAACACCCGCGTCGGCCTCACGATCCGCGTTGCCGGTGACAGCGCCGATGCAGCGCGTGCGCTTGGGATCAACGTCAATCGCGTGCGCCTCTGGTCGACAGCGGTGGGCGGTGCACTGGCCGGCGTCGGTGGTGCCTATCTCTCGCTCTTTTATCCGGGCAGCTGGAACGAAGGCATTTCATCGGGGCAAGGCCTGATGGCGGTCGCACTGGTCATCTTCGCCCGCTGGAACCCGGTCCATTGCCTCTATGCCTCGCTGCTCTTCGGCGGCGCGGGCGCTCTCGGGCCCGCGCTTCAATCGGTCGGCGTCACCCAGGGCTACTACCTCTTCTACGCCGCACCTTATGTGCTCACCCTCGGCCTTCTGATCGCGATCAGCTCGCGCACGCGGGCCATGGTTTCGGCCCCCGGCGAACTCAGCATCACCAAATAGGAGCAGGATCCATGAACGGACTTGGCGGTCTCAACAAGTCGCCCGAGGGCGTGGTCATCGGCCTCGTGCAACTGCAATTGCCGAACACGGTCACCCGGGCCGATCTCGCCGCCCAGACCGACAAGGTCGTCGGCATGGTCGCCAAGGCGCGCCGCAACATCGCCGGCATGGATCTCGTCGTCTTCCCGGAATATGCCCTGCATGGCCTTTCGATGGATACCAACCCGGAGATCATGTGCCGGATGGACGGCCCGGAAGTCGCAGCCTTCAAACAGGCCTGCCGCGACAACCGCATCTGGGGCTGCTTTTCCATCATGGAATACAATCCCGGGGGCAATCCATGGAACACCGGTCTGATCATAGACGACCAGGGCGAGATCAGGCTCTATTACCGCAAGCTCCATCCCTGGGTGCCGGTGGAACCCTGGGAACCCGGCGATCTCGGCATTCCCGTCATCGAGGGCCCGAAGGGCTGCAAGCTCTCGCTGATCATCTGCCACGACGGCATGTTCCCGGAAATGGCGCGCGAGGCAGCCTACAAGGGCGCCGAGATCATGCTGCGCACGGCGGGTTATACCGCCCCGATGCGCGAGGCCTGGCGCTTCACCAACCAGTCCAATTCCTTCTGCAATCTGATGGTGACCGCCAATGTCTGCATGTGCGGATCGGACGGTACCTTCGATTCCATGGGCGAGGGCATGATCGTCAATTTCGACGGCAGCGTCATCGCCCATGGCACGTCCGGCCGCCCGGACGAGATCATCACGGCGGAAGTCCGCCCCGATCTCGTGCGCGAGGCGCGCCGCGTCTGGGGCGTTGAAAACAACATCTACCAGCTCGGCCATCGCGGCTTCTCGGCCGTTGCCGGCGGTGCGGGGGATTGCCCCTACACCTTCATGCAGGACCTGGTGGCCGGAGAGTACAAACTCCCTTGGGAGGACGAGGTCCAGGTGATCGACGGGACATCCTGTGGCTTCGCGAAACCCGTGCGTCGCTATGGCGAGACCAACAAGGAGGCGGCGGAATGACGACCATTAAGGCAGATCCCTATCTCTGGCCCTATAACGGCGATCTCCGTCCGGAAAACACGGCACTCATCATCATCGACATGCAAACCGATTTCTGTGGCGTCGGCGGTTACGTCGACAAGATGGGCTACGACCTTTCTCTGACCCGCGCGCCGATCGAGCCGATCAAGAAGGTGCTCTCGGCCATGCGCGCCAAGGGCTACCACATCATCCACACCCGCGAAGGCCATCGACCTGATCTCTCCGACCTGCCGCCGAACAAGCGCTGGCGCTCGCAGCAGATTGGCGCCGGTATCGGCGATGCCGGTCCCTGCGGCCGTATTCTCGTGCGTGGTGAACCAGGTTGGGAGATCATCGACGAACTGGCACCCCTCCCGGGCGAGGCGATCATCGACAAGCCGGGCAAGGGCTCATTCTGTGCTACCGATCTCGAACTCATCCTGCGGACGCGTGGCATCGAGAACATCGTGCTGACCGGCATCACCACCGATGTCTGCGTGCACACAACGATGCGCGAGGCGAATGACCGCGGCTTCGAATGCGTCATCCTCGAGGACTGCTGCGGCGCGACCGATCCCGGCAACCACGCCGCCGCCATCAAGATGGTGAAGATGCAGGGGGGCGTCTTCGGCTCCGTCTCCGACAGCGAAAAGCTTGTGAGTGCCCTGCCATGAGGGTCCCGGCGCAAGAGTTCCAAACACCCGATTATGCCATGTCGGTGGAAACCGTCGGCATGACCATGCGCTTCGGCAGCTTTACGGCGCTCAACGACGTCTCCATCCGTGTCGCCGCCGGCTCCTTCCATGTGCTGCTCGGCGAAAACGGTGCGGGAAAGTCGACCCTCGTCAAATGCATGATGGGCTTCTACAAGCCGACCTCGGGTCAGATGATGGTCGAGGGCCTGGAAGTCGAGATCCCCGATCCCCGTGCCGCCCATGACCTCGGGCTCGGCATGGTCTACCAGCATTTCACGCTCGTTCCCTCGCTGACCGCCGCCGAAAACCTCGTCATCAGTCGGGCGGACGCACCGGCGCTGATCGACTGGAAGAAGGAGCGCCAGGCGCTCTCCGCCTTCATGGACCGCATGCCCTTTTCCGTGCCGCTCGACATTCCCGTCGGCCGGCTCGCCGCCGGTGAAAAGCAGAAGCTGGAACTCCTGAAGCAGCTTTATCTCGGCCGCCGTTTCCTGATCCTCGACGAGCCGACCTCTGTGCTGACCCCGGCGGAAGCCGACGAACTGCTCGGCATGGTCCGGGGTCTCACCAGCGCCGGCGAACTCACCTGCCTGATGATCAGCCACAAGTTTCGCGAAGTGACGGCCTTCGCCGACGAAGTCTCGGTCCTGAGGCGCGGCGAATATGTCGGCGGCGGCAAGGTCTCCGACCTCTCGACGTCAGACATGGCGGCGATGATGATCGGTGAGAAGGAACTGGTGAAGCCGGCCGCCCGCGTCGCCTACCAGGGTGTGCCCGTCCTCTCCGTCTCCGGCGTCAGGGCCCCGGATCGCTCCGGCCTGAAAACCATCGACATCGACGATCTTACTGTAAAGTCCGGCGAAATCGTCGGCATTGCCGGCATCTCCGGCAATGGTCAGATGGAGCTTATGGAGATCCTGACAGGCCAGCGCCCGCTGGAAAAGGGCGAGATCCGGGTCAAGGCGGAGCCCTATCACGCCCGCCGCGACGAGGCCCGCAAGCTCAATGTCCGCTATCTGCCCGAGGAGCCGCTGAAGAACGCCTGCGCGCCACGCATGACGGTGGCCGAGAACATCTTCTTCCGCGATTTCGACTTCGCCTCCGGAAGCAGCCAGTTCTGGCTTGATGGCAGCCGCATGCTCGAACAGGCAGCCCATCTGGTCGGCGAGTACAAGGTGAAGACCGCCTCGCTCCAGTCCCCGATCGCCTCGCTCTCCGGCGGCAATGTCCAGCGTGCGGTTCTCGCCAGAGAACTGACCGGAGATGTCGATCTCCTCATCATCACCAACCCCTGCTTTGGGCTCGATTTCTCAGCCGTTGCCGAAATCCGTGCCCGCATCATGGCGGCACGTAATGCCGGTGCTGCGGTGCTGTTGATCTCGGAGGATCTAGACGAAATCCTCGAACTCTCCGACCGGATCCTAGTGATGTCGGAAGGGCATATCGCGTATGAGACCCCAGCCGCGAACGCTGATATCGGCGAGATCGGTCGGCACATGGCAGGACATCACTGATGGCAATCATCAAGGCGCGTCCCTTCGACTTCGACCTCGATCGGGACCATGCGGCCCTCATCATCATCGACATGCAGCGCGACTTCGTCGAGCCCGGCGGCTTTGGGGAAACACTGGGCAACAAGGTCGCTCTCCTGCAGGCGATCATTCCAGCGACGGCCCGGCTGCTCGCCGCCTTCCGCGCTGCCGGACTGCCTGTCATCCACACCCGTGAATGCCATCGTCCGGACCTTTCCGATTGCCCGCCCGCCAAGCGCGAGCGCGGCAAGCCGTCTCTGCGCATCGGCGATCCCGGCCCCATGGGCCGCATTCTCATTTCCGGTGAACCCGGCGCCGACATCATTCCCGAACTCTATCCGGTGGAGGGCGAAATCGTGCTCGACAAACCCGGCAAGGGCGCCTTCTACGCCACGCCGCTCGGCGAGATTCTGGCCGAGCGGAAGATCCGCCAGCTCGCCTTCGCAGGCGTCACCACCGAAGTCTGCGTACAGACCACCATGCGCGAGGCCAATGATCGCGGCTTCGAATGCCTGCTCGCGACCGATGCGACAGAAAGCTATTTCCCCGAATTCAAACAGGCGGCCATCGACATGATCACCGCGCAAGGAGCCATCGTCGGATGGGCGGCAACCGTCGATCAGATCGTGGAGGCGCTCGATGTCTGAAGCCTTGAGTTTTCCGAATTTCCTGCGCGGCGGCTGGCAGCATCTTCAGTTTGAATATTTTCGCGAGGGGGTGGAGATCTGCCGCCTGGTGACGGGCGAGCCCGAACTGGCACTGCTGCGCTATGCCCCCGGCGCCTCCGTGCCGAGGCATCTGCATGTGGGGCTCGAGACGATCCTGGTGCTGGAAGGATCTCAAAGCGATGAATTCGGCCACTATCCCAAGGGATCGTTGGTCGCCAATCCCGAAGGGACAACGCATTCCGTTTCGTCGGAGGAAGGCTGCGTGGTGCTCATCCAGTGGACGAAGCCGGTCAAGATCCTCTGAATTCTATTGCCGGCTAATGTTCTTCTGTTCCTGAGTTTAGTAGGAGCTCTCCAGGCTGTAACGACTGCCGGGATAGAGAAGCCGCACCGAGGTCACCAACCGCTCGCCCGACCAGGTTCTTCGCCTGACCTGAAGGCAGGGTTCCGATTTCGCAATCGCCAGAAGCCGGCATTCCCAGGGCTGTGGCAGCACGGCTTCGACGAACTGCTCGGCGCGCGAGATCGGCGCGATGGAGCTCAGATAGGCACTCGGTGTTATCGTGTGAAAATCGCGGTCGAGATAATCAGGCGCCACCTCTGCGTTCACGAACCGGTCTTCGATCTGGATCGGAAGATCATCTTCCTTGTGCACGATGACTGAATGGAAGGCCGTTGTCCCGGCGGTAACCTCAAGCCGATCGGCGAGATCATGGTCGCAGACTTCGGCCTGTTTCAGCACGAGCTCGGCCGAATGCAGCCCGCCACGCCCAGCGATCTCGTCCGCAATGCTGCGAACATCCGCCACGCTGGCGCTGCGTTTCTTCGGCGCGACAAACGAGCCGCGCCCCTGAACGCGGATGATCACGCCTTCGCTGGCTAGTTCCCTAAGCGCCCGATGCGCCGTCATCCGGCTCACCCCCAGCAGGTCCACCAGTTCGTTCTCCGAGGGGATGCGATGATTGGTCAGCCATTCGCCGCGCTCGATCCGCGCTTTGATCTCGGATTTCATCTGCTCGTAGAGCGGCGTATCCTGCCGTTCCTCGGGGAGTGCAAATCCTGGCTGCTCGTCAGACATGGTGTCGACCCTGATAGTTGAGGAGCGTATCGGCATTAGTCTCTGCCGGAACGCCTCAGCCGCTCCCTTTATCGGCAGAGGCCTTGTCTAGGCAACCTGTTCCGCATCCGGTGTCTCACCGGAGCAGGCAGTCACTTCGATGATGTAGAGCATGCATCCCGAACCATTGGGCTCGACCGCAAGCGCGAGCGGCCCGTCGAGACCGACAAGTACGTCACCGAGCCCCACGTCCGATCGCAGGCTATCGATCGCGACAAAGGCTTCATCTCGGAAGACGACGGCGACGGTTTCGGCGGGGAGCGAAAGCGTCTGCGCATCAGACACGACGATCTTCGTCATGCGATGAAAGAAACGCCCTCGACGGCTCATCATGTTGAGGTCCAGCGTCTCCCCACCCAGACAGTCCGCCTGAACCTCTGCATTGCCGGAAAAGGCGAAGGGAGGCGAGTCCACGAGAAGTGGCGGCTCCCGCCTCCCGTCGACCGTCAGCTGCATGCCGTCGCCCTTGAGAACGGCGATCGTCCTGTCGATCCCGGCAAAGACCGAGAACGGACCCGAGGCCCCGACGGTGGCCAGGCTGATCCGCCAGTCGAACCCGCCGGATCCATCCGAAGCAGGCCTGGAGATCACCTCGCGGGTGATCCCCAGCCCGTTTTTCCAAGGCATCTTCAGGTGCTCGTCAAAGCGCTGGATGCGGATGGACATGGGTGTTTCTTGTCCCCTCAATCGCCGAGAATGCCGGGCAGACGAAGGCCCTTTTCCTTGGCGCAATCGAGCGCGATGTCGTAGCCCGCGTCGGCATGGCGCATGACGCCGGTTGCCGGGTCGTTCCAGAGCACCCGTTCCAGCCGGCGCGCAGCATCATCAGTGCCATCGGCGCAGATGACCATGCCAGAATGCTGGGAAAAGCCCATGCCCACGCCACCACCGTGATGCAGCGAGACCCAGGTCGCACCCGAGGCGCAATTTAGAAGTGCGTTGAGAAGCGGCCAGTCGGACACGGCATCTGAGCCGTCCTTCATCGCTTCCGTCTCGCGGTTGGGCGAGGCGACCGAACCGGAATCGAGATGATCGCGGCCGATGACAACAGGCGCCTTCAGCTCGCCGCTGCGCACCATCTCGTTGAAGGCGAGGCCGAGCTTGTGGCGATCGCCGAGGCCGACCCAGCAGATGCGCGCCGGCAGGCCCTGGAAGGCAATGCGTTCGCGTGCCATGTCCAGCCAGTTGTGCAGATGCTTGTTGTCGGGCAGCAGCTCCTTCACCTTGGCATCCGTCTTGTAGATATCCTCCGGATCGCCCGAAAGTGCGGCCCAGCGGAAGGGGCCGATGCCGCGGCAGAAGAGCGGACGGATATAGGCCGGCACGAAGCCGGGGAAGGCGAAGGCATTTTCGAAGCCTTCTTCCTTGGCCACCTGGCGGATATTGTTGCCGTAGTCGAGCGTCGGAATGCCTCTGTTCCAGAAGTCGACCATCGCCTGCACATGGGTCTTCATCGAGGCGCGGGCAGCGACTTCAACCGCCTTCGGGTCGCTTTCTTGTTTCGCCCGCCATTCGGCGACCGTCCAGCCGAGCGGCAGATAGCCGTGGATCGGGTCATGGGCCGATGTCTGGTCGGTGACGATGTCGGGGCGCACGCCGCGCCGCACCAGTTCCGGGAAGATTTCGGCGGCATTGCCGACCAGGCCGACGGATTTCGCTTCGCCCGCCTTGGTCCACTGGTCGATGAGCGCGAGCGCTTCGTCCAGCGTATGCGCCTTGGCATCGACGTAACGGGTGCGCAGCCGGAAATCGATGCGGGTCTCGTCGCATTCGACTGCAAGGCAGCAGGCGCCGGCCATCACCGCGGCGAGCGGCTGCGCGCCACCCATGCCGCCGAGACCACCGGTCAGGATCCACTTGCCCTTGAGGTTGCCGTTATAGTGCTGCCGCCCGGCCTCCACGAAGGTCTCGTAAGTGCCCTGCACGATCCCCTGCGTGCCGATATAGATCCACGAGCCGGCGGTCATCTGGCCGTACATGGCGAGACCCTTCTTATCCAACTCGTTGAAATGATCCCAGGTCGCCCAATGCGGCACGAGGTTGGAATTGGCGATCAGCACACGCGGTGCGTCCTTGTGGGTACGGAATACGCCGACCGGCTTGCCCGACTGCACGATCAGCGTCTCTTCCTCGGTCAGCGTCTTCAGCGTCTCGACGATCCGATCGAAATCCTCCCAGGTGCGCGCGGCGCGGCCGATGCCACCATAGACGACCAACTCATGCGGTCGCTCGGCGACGTCAGGGTCGAGATTGTTCATCAGCATGCGCAGCGGCGCTTCCGTCATCCAGCTCTTGGCCGAGAGTTCGGTTCCGGTGGCGGCGCGCACATCGCGGATATTGTGTCTGGGATTGCTCATGGTCCTCGCTCCTCAGCGTTTCAGATCGAGCGCGATGGCTTCGATGGATGTCAGAATGTTCTTGAGATGATGTCGCAGCGCCTCTGCCTTCGCAGAGTCATAGGCGAAGGGCGGTGCTTCGGTGGCCAGATGCGTGATCTGCGCCAGTTCCATCTGGATGGCGTGCACGCCGGTGTCGGGCTGCCCGTAATGCCGTGTCGTCCAGCCGCCCTTGAAACGCCCGTTGACCACAGAGGTGTATCCCTCGGCCCGACCGGCGATCTCGGCGGCGGCTTTCTCGATCCTGGCATCGCAGGTGCGGCCCATGTCCGTGCCGATGTTGAAGTCCGGCAGGGGCCCTTCGAACAGGAAGGGGATCAGCGAGCGGATCGAGTGGCAGTCATAGAGCACTGCCACGCCATGCATCGCCTTCACGCGCTCGATCTCGGCACTGAGCGCCGCATGATAAGGCGCGTGGAAGCCTGCCAGCCGATCTGCAATGTCGTCCTCGGTAGGCTCCTCGCCGCTTTTCCAGATGGCGACGCCGTCGAAATCCGTCTCCGGCACGAGACCGGTGGTGTTCTGCCCGGGATACAGGCTCACCCCATCAGGATCGCGGTTCGCATCGATCACGTAGCGATGGAAGGTCGCCCGGACCGTCGTCGCATCCGGCAATAATCCGGCATAGAGCTCATGGATATGCCAGTCGGTATCGGCCAACAGTTTGCCGTTGTCATTGAGGCGATCCCAGATCGCAGGCGGGACATCCGTCCCCGTATGCGGAAAGGCGAGAATGACGGGGGAGGTGCCTTGCTTGACTTCCAAGACGGCCATGTCAGCCCTCCAGCCCCGGCAACAGCCCGGTGGACACGGCCGAAACAAGCGTCCCATCCGCTACCAGGCGACCGGCAGCCTCGAGATCGGGCGCCATGTAGCGATCCTCCTCCAGGGTGGCGACATGGGCACGCAGGGTGGAGATCACGCTCTGTAGTTCCGGGCTCGTCGTCAGGGGCGCGCGGAATTCGACGCCCTGGGCGGCGGTCAGCGCCTCGATGCCGACGATCGAGAAGAGGTTGTCTGTCATCTGAAGCAGGCGCCGTGCCCCATGGCATGCCATGGAAACGTGGTCTTCCTGATTGGCCGAAGTCGGCGTCGAATCGACCGAGGCCGGATGCGCCATCTGTTTGTTTTCGCTCATCAGTGCAGCCGACGTAACCTCCGCGATCATCAGACCGGAATTCAGTCCCGGCTTCTTGGCAAGAAAGGCCGGCAGTCCGTAGGAAAGTGCCGGATCGACCAGCAAAGCGATGCGGCGTTGCGCGATCGCGCCGATTTCGCAGACGGCGATGGCGATCTGGTCGGCGGCGAAGGCCACCGGCTCGGCATGGAAGTTGCCGCCCGAGACGACGCTCATGTCGGAAAGCACGAGCGGATTGTCGGTGACGGCATTCGCTTCGATTTCGAGCGTGCGCCCGGTCATGCGCAGGAGATCGAGGCAGGCACCATCGACCTGTGGTTGGCAGCGGATGCAATAGGGATCCTGTACCCGCTCGTCGCCTTCCAGATGGCTTTCCCGGATGACGGAGCCGGCCAGCAGACCACGCAAGGCGACCGCCGTATCGATCTGCCCCTTGTGGCCGCGCAGTGTGTGGATGTCAGCCGTGAACGGCGCCGACGAGCCCATGGCAGCATCTGTCGAGAGCGCGCCGGTGATCAGTGCCGCCTGTGCGGCGCGATGGGCGCGGAACAGGCCGGCCAGCGCCAGCGCCGTCGAGGCCTGCGTGCCGTTGATCAGCGCCAGACCTTCCTTGGCCGCCAGCACGACGGGCGTGAGCCCCGCACGCTTCAGAGCTTCGGCGCCGGAAAGCCGTTCGCCCCGATAGAAGGCCTCCGCCTCGCCCATCATCACTGCCGCCATATGGGCGAGCGGCGCCAGATCACCGGACGCGCCGACGGAGCCCTTTTCGGGAATAAGCGGGGTGACGTCCTTGTCCAGCATGCCCTCGATGAGACGCACCAGGTCCAGGCGGACACCGGAGGCGCCGCGACCGAGCGAGATCAGCTTCAGCGCCATGATCAGGCGCACGATCTTGTCTGCAAGAGGCTGGCCCACGCCGCAGCAATGCGAGAGAATCAGATTGCGCTGCAGCGTTTCCGTATCGGCCGCATCGATCTTGATCGAGGCGAGTTTGCCGAAGCCGGTATTGATGCCGTAGACCGGCTCGTTGCCGGCAGCGATTTCCGCAATGCGCGCGGCCGCCTTCTCGATGCCGGCATCGAAGCTGCGGTCGAGCACGGCACTTTCGCCGCTCCAGTAGATCTCGGCTAGTTCGGCGAGAGAGACGCGGCCGGGGTGAAGCGTAATGGTCACTACAGAATTCCTTTGGTGATGTGGCCGTTCCAGATGCGCTGATGCAGCGGGTTGAAACCGATGCGATAGACGAGCTCCGCCGGGCTCTCGACCGACCAGATGGCAAGATCGGCCTGCTTTCCGACCTCGATGGTCCCGGCCGTATCGAGACGCCCGAGGGCGCGGGCGGCATTGCGGGTGATGCCGAGAAGGCATTCCTCGACCGTCATGTGAAACAGCGTGGCGGCCATGTTCATGGTCAGCAGCAGCGAGGTGAGCGGCGAGGTGCCCGGATTGCAGTCGGTGGCAAGCGCCATGGCAGTCCCGTGTTTGCGGAAAATCTCGACCGGCGGCTTTTTCGTTTCGCGGATGAAATAGTAGGCGCCGGGCAGCAACACCGCCACGGTCCCGGCCTTGGTCATCGCAGCGGCACCGCCCTCATCGGTGTATTCGAGATGATCGGCCGACAGTCCCTCATATTCGGCCGCTAGGGCTGCCCCATGCAGGTTCGACAGTTGATCGGCATGCAGCTTGACCGGCAGTCCGAGAGACCTTGCCGCATCAAAGACAATCCGCATCTCATCGGGCGAAAAGGCGATGCCTTCGCAAAAGCCATCCACCGCGTCGACCAGTCCCTCCGCATGGGCCGCCTGCAAACCCGGCAGCACGACCTCCTCGATGAAAGTGCGATTGCGGCCTTTATAGTCGGCGGGGGTCGCATGGGCGCCGAGATAGGTCGTGGTGATGGAAACCTGACGCTGCTCGGCCAGCTGCCGTGCGGCACGCATCATTTTGAGCTCGTCATCGACGCTCAGCCCATAGCCGGATTTTACCTCGACCGTGGTCACGCCCTCGGCGATCAGCGCGTCAAGCCGGGGCAAAGTTTGTGTAACAAGATCCGCCTCGCTTGCCTCGCGAACCTGGCATACCGACGAGACGATACCCCCGCCGGCACGTGCGATCTCCTCGTATGACGCGCCCGCGAGGCGCATCTCGAATTCTTTGGCCCGATTGCCGGCATGAACCAGATGGGTATGGCAATCGATGAGGCCCGGCGTCACCCAGCGACCCTCGCAGTCGTTCACCTCAGCTCCGCCGGGGATCGCGACCTCGCTCGCCGCATCGACGGCGACGATCCGCCCACCCTCGATCACCACCCTGCCATTCTCGATCATACCGAGCCCAGGCCGGTCAGGCGCCATGGTTGCCAGCCGCGCATTGGTCAGAACCGTTGTCATGTGCCCTCGCTTTCAGACCAGGCAGCCGTCGTCTTCAGCATCCGCTCAACGTTTCGGATCTCGACATTGAGAGGCCGATCATCTCGGTAGAAAGCGGTTTCGTTCCGTACACCCCGGTAGAGCGCTTCCGTCATCTCTGCCTTTCCAGCAGACGACGTCTGCAGATCATAGGCTTGTGCTGCTGCCGCCAGTTCGATCGAAAGCACCGTCTCGAGGTTGGCGAGGATTGCCAGTACCTTCGCCGCAGCCGGTGTCGCATGGGTCAAGATATCCTCTTGCAGTGCCGAGGTGATCCCACCGTCAAGGCTCGCCGGCATGGCAAGGCGACGGTTTTCTGCGACGAGCGCCGCTGCCGTGTACTGGATGATCATGAAACCGGATTCGACGCCGCTGCCGGAGGCGAGAAAAGCGGGAAGGCCACTCACCAGCGGGTTCACGAGACGGTCGATGCGACGCTCGGAAATGGCGGCGAGTTCGGCGGCAGCCGTGGCGAGACTGTCCATGGCAAGCCCGAGCGCCGCACCCACAGCATGCGCCTGCGAATGCACTTCGGGCGCTTCGGCTGAGCCGCCGACCGCTGGGTTGTCCGTGACGCTTGCGAGCTCGCGATCGACGACAGCGCGCGCTTGCACAAGGGCATCACGTACAGCCCCATGCACATGCGGCACGGCCCGAAGGCTGAGAGGATCCTGGGTCCGTTTGCCCGCGGCTTCCGCAAGAAGCGCACTCCCGGCCAGCAGCCTTCGCAAATTGTGCCCCACCTGCTGCAAACCTTCGGACTTGCGCAAGGCCAATGGCATCTCCGCAAAGGGATCGCTTTGTGCGCCGAGATTTTCGTAAGTCATCGCCGCCGCCGCATCGGCCCAGTCGGCCAGTTTTGTGAGCCGCGTAACCGCCAGAGCCGCAAGCCCCGTCGCGCAGGGTGTTCCGTTGACAAGGCTGAGGCCTTCCTTGGCTTGCAGAACGAGCGGCTTCAGCCCGAGCGCCTGCAAGGCCTCCCCTCCGGACATGACCTTGTCGCCGTGGCGACATTCGCCGGCGCCGATCAGGACGAGGCCGATGGCGGCCGCATGTGTCAGGTAACCCACGGAGCCTCTTGAGGGAATCAAGGGCAGCATGTCGTTATTCAGCAGGGCAAGGAGTGTATCGACGATCTCCAGCCGCACGCCCGAATATCCATGGGCGAAGTTATTGATCTGGGCCGCCATGACGGCGCGGGTCTCGACCCTGCCGAGCGGATCGCCCACGCCACAAGCATGGCTGAACAGCAGATTGCGCGACAGGGTCGACTGGTCCTCGCGTCCGATGATGACGTCGCACAAGGCGCCGACGCCGGTATTGATCCCGTAGCCGCGGATCCCCTGGTCGACCAATGCATTGACGATCGACCGTGCTTTTTCGATGCGGCGGCGGGCGGCCTCGCCCAGCACCAGGTGCGCGCCGCCGGCAATGGCGGCGATGTCGCCGGAGGTAAGCGCCGTATCAAGACTGATCGTCTGAGGCATCAGGGTTTCCATCTTTGCAACACACACCAATGGTCTTCACTACAATTCTGCATCAGGAAAATAAGTAGTCGGCTAAATCAACTGGCCAGTTTTCTGAGCGCCCGTTCGAAGTTTCGGTCGATATCCTCTTCAAGGCGGTGACGTCCTTGCTCCACCACGAATTGTCCTCGCACCATGACGTCGCGAACCGCCTCGTTGCCGAGCGCGAAGATCCAGCGGTCGAGAATCTGATCGTCCGTGGCCGCGGCAATGAAGGGGTTTGTGCCGTCGAGCACGACGAGATCCGCCCGGGCGCCCACGCGGATGCCGCTCATGCCAAGCCCTGCTGCCTGTGCGCCGCCAGCAAGGCTTGCATCAACAAGAGTCCGCCCGACCGAGGCGCCTGGACCGGACACGACCCGGTTCCGGCGCCTGTCACGCAGCCGTTGGCCGTATTCAAGCAGCCGCAATTCTTCGGCCACCGAGGTCGCGACATGGCTGTCCGTGCCGATACCAAGCCGCCCGCCATAATCGACAAAATCCGTAGCGGGAAAGATGCCGTCGCCGAGATTGGCCTCGGTCGCAGGGCATAGGCCAGCCACGGCACCCGATCTTGCGAGGCGGGCCGTTTCCTCTGTAGTCATGTGTGTCGCATGGATGGCGCACCAGCGATCATCGACAGGGAATTCGTCGAGCAGGTAGCTCACCGGCCGGCGTCCGCTCCAGGCGAGGCAGTCTTCGACTTCGCGTTCCTGCTCGGCCACGTGGATATGGATGGGGCCGGCGGCGCGCTCTGCCGAAAGCACTGCGCTCATCTCGTCCGGCGTGGCGGCCCGCAGCGAATGAATGGCGAGACCCAGGCGGACATCGGCAGCCCTGCATTCGGGCTCCAGTCGATCAAGCAGAGCGAGGAAACTGTCGACGCCATGAATGAAAGGTTGCTGTCCTGCGTTCGGGTCGAGCCCTCCGAAGCCGGCATGAGCGTAGAAGACGGGGAGATGGGTCAGGCCGATACCTGCTGTCTGCGCTGCACGCAGGATGCGAGCCGACATCTCGAAGCCATCGGACCGGCCGACTTCGGCCAGAGCATGATGGAAATAGTGGAACTCGACGACATGTCCGAAGCCACCCTTTAGAAGTTCACTATACAACTTTGTCGTCACCACCTCGACATCGTCGGGCGACATGCGACTGACCAGCCGGTACATCGTCTCGCGCCAGGTCCAGAAGCTGTCATCGGTCGAGCCTGCCTGTTCGGCAAGTCCTGCCATTGCCCGTTGAAAAGCATGAGAATGCAGGTTTTGCAGTGCCGGAACGGCCGGTCCCGACAACCGCGTCGAGGTTGAATCGCAGGTGCTATCTGGCTGAATGGAGACGATGGTTGCGCCACTATCGATTCCGATTGTGACATCGGAGGCCCAGCCTTCCGCCAGGAGAACGCGTTCACAAAACAGCGTCTGACCAACGTTCATCGTGAAATCCTGTCAAGTTGTATAGGCAACATGACAGGATTTAAGTCTCAGCGCAAGCGGTGCCGTCGTGAGAAAATGCGAACGCAACGCAGGAGGCAGATCCCGGGCAGAGGCGGATCATCTGGCCTGGTGAAGCGGAGCCGAGGTTTTATCGGGGGACGAGGCAAGTGCTGCCAATTCGTCACGGTGGCGCATCATGGCCTTGAGGAGCGCGTGGTCCCGTGCCAGAGCGGCCTGACGCCTGGGGGATGGCGGGAAATGGGACATGGCAAACTGCATTGCTTTTCCCGCCTCTTCGACGGATGAGAATGCGCCGGCCGCCACGGCGGCGTGAAGCGCGCAGCCCAAGAGCACCGCGTCGCAGTCCTTGGGCACCCGCACATCGCACCCGGTTGCGTCGGCATAGAGTTGCGACAGAAGCGGATGGTCGGCCAGACCGCCCGCGAGCAGGATCTGTTTCGGTGCGCCAGCAAGGCGCGGCTGGTGCTCCATGATATGACGAATGCTGCAGGCGAGCGCGACGCAGCTTCGCCAATAGAGCTTGTGCAATGACACCAGGCTCTGATCGAGGTCCATACCCGCAATAGTCCCGGTCAACAAGGGATCGGAGACCGGCGAGCGCGTTCCGTGCAGGTCAGGCAACACAGCGATGGGAAGGCCGAAATCGGGGCCCTCCTTGTCCAGATGCTCGGAGATTGCGTCGAGAATCGCGCGGTGCCGCGCCTTCATCGGGGTGCCGCCGGCGGGATGCAGCTTGACGATGTGGTCGAGGAACGCCCCTGACGCGGACTGACCGGCTTCCGTGAGCCACAGGCCAGGGAATGCCGCATCGCGAAAGCCCCCCCAGCATCCGGGGCCGGAAACCGGCTCGTGGCTGAGGCGGACGATGCAGCTCGACGTTCCCGCGATCAGTGCGGCTTCGGTGGAAAGAGGGGTCTTCGGACGCGCGCCTGCCGCGAAGAGGCCGAACGTTCCAGCATAGGCATCGATGAGGCCGGGCGCGACCAGAGTGTGCTGATCCAGGCCAAGCTCGACTGCGGCTTCCGCGGAAAGGTGACCGATGGCGAGTGCTGGTGGCTCGGAGCGGGACGGCAGGCCGGCCCGCTTCATCACGTCATCAAGCCCGATTTTCCGGTAGTATTCGAGAGGAGGTTCGCCCGGCGCTTCCGGCGTGTAGCCCCATTTCGATGCCAGTGCCGAGTGACTGCGTTTTGTCGAACCCGTAGCGCGCCATGTCAGGTAGTCGCAGAGATCGAAGATCAGGCCGCTGGCAGCCCAGATTTCAGGGCGGTGGATTTTCAGCCAAAGCAGCTTCGGGATCTGCATTTCCACCGAAAGCCTGCCGCCAAACCGGCCGAGCACCGGATCGCTTATGGCATTGCAGGCTTCGGTCTCTTCAATCGCCCTGTGGTCCATCCAGAGAATGGTGTCGACGTTTGGCGTTTCGGATGTCGAGATTGAAATGGGTTTTCCGTCACCATCGCGCACAACCAGCGAACAGGTGGCATCGAACCCCATGGCGAGCACGGTGTCAGCGCCAATGCCACTCTCGACGAGTGCCGCCTTGACCGCCGCGCAAACCGCGGACCAGATCTCTTCGCTGTCCTGTTCCATGTGATTTGGCAGCGAATGGTGGACGCTGATCGGCACGACGCAACGGGCAAGCTGACGACCGCTGAGATCGAACACCCCGGCCCTTGCACTGCCCGTGCCAACATCCACGGCCAAGAGGTGTTTACGCATCAGTCAGATCTTCCGGTCTCCTCGCTCCGAGGGCAAAGTGGAGCAAATTCTCCATGGCGTCAAACTGCGCGTCCGCCTTGAGAAGCGTCAATGCCTCCCGGTAGCTGGCATGGTGGGTATGCGATCCTCCGGTAAAAGCCAGAACCCGCATGCCGGCGGCCCGGGCGGCACTTATGCCGGCCGGGCTATCCTCGATGACGAGGCACGCAGCGGGCGACACGCCCATCTCGGCTGCCGCATGCAGGAAGAGATCCGGCGCCGGCTTGCCATTCTCCACCATGGTGGCGCTGAAGATATGCGGCGTCAGTTGGGGAAGTAGCCCGGTGACGGACAGGGAAAGTTCAATGCGTTCGCGCTGGCTGGAGGAGGCCACGCAGCAGGCGACGTCCTTCCGCTTCAGTGCGTCGATGGCGGCCGCGACACCGGGCAGAGGCTTCAATTCTGCGCGAAACCGTGCATAGAGCACCTCTCGCATGCCGGCCAGAAATGGCGGATCTATCTCGACGCCGAATTCGGATCGCACTGTCTCCGCAAGCGAGCCCAGACTGCGCCCCAGAAAGCGCTCGGCTGCCTCTTCCGCTGTCAGTGAAATGCCCTTTTTTCCCAGGGCCTCGACCAGAACCTCGAGCGCAATTCCCTCGCTATCGACGAGCACCCCGTCACAGTCGAAGATCACGAGGCGGATCGTCAGGGGGTCCATTGTCACTCAGCTTGCAAGGTTACCGTCGATGTAGCGCTGGAGCGTAGCGGCGGTGCCATGGCTCCGCAAGCTGTCGATCGCCTCTCCGTAACGCTTCTGGAAACGGGGATTCGCACCCACAGACCCGAAGATATCCGCAAGACCGATGAAGCGCATCGGATCGGTCCGGGAAGCCACCGCTGCCGCATGCAGCCGGTCTGCACTCGGGTCGTTGAACACGATCGCCTTGCCGCCGTCGCTCGTGCCCTCGAAATAGCGGCACCATAGCGCCGAGACCAGCGCGAGACCCTGGACGTCGAGGCCCTTGGCCAGGCGATCGGCGGTCGAAGGCAGTATGAATTTCGGCTGTCGGTTCGACCCGTCCTGCGCCAGGCGCGGAATCGTATCGCCGATCTTAGGGTTCGAGAAGCGTGTCTCGATCAGCTTGAAATAGTCCTGAAGGCTGGTGTTCGGGACGGGTGGCACGACCGGGATGATGTCCTCGTTCTCCAGTTTGGCGAGGAAGGCACGGATCAGCGGATTTTCCATGGATTCGTGCACGAAATGGATGTCCATGAGCGCGGCCGGATAGGCGATGGCTGCATGCCCGCCGTTAAGGATGCGCAGCTTCATCAGTTCGTAGGGCGCAACGTCAGGCACGAAAGTGACGCCGACGTCTTCCAGCGATGGACGGCCGAGTGGGAACTTGTCTTCCAGCACCCATTGCTTGAAGCCTTCGCAGAACACCGGCCAACCGTCCTCGATGCCATAGTTTTCCCGCGTGATGTCGATCTCCCGCTGGCCGGTCGCCGGTGTGATGCGGTCGACCATGGCGTTCGGGAAGGCGACATTGTGGTGGGTCCAGTCTGCGAACTCAGGATCGGAGAGGCGCGCAAGCCCGCATATGGTCGCCTCGGTTACCTCGCCATTGCCCGGAATGTTGTCGCAGCACATCACGGTGAAGGCGGGAACGCCTGCGGCGCGACGCGCCTTGAGACCGGCAATGATGAGACCGAACACGGTCTTGGGATTGGCCGGATCCTGTGCATCGGCGACGATCGCTGGATGACCGGGATCGAACTTGCCCGTAGCCGGATCGATGAAATAGCCGCCCTCCGTGATCGTCAGCGAGACGATCCGAATATCGGGTGACGAAAGCGTCTCGATGATCTTGTCGAAATCGGGCGCCGTGATCACGTCCAGCATCGGCCCGGTGATGGTCGCTGCCGACCGGTCGATATCCTGTTCGACCACCGTGGTCAGAAAGTCCTGCGCCTTCAGCTTGTCCCGCATCCGCTGGTCGGACGCCATGACGCCCGCACCGATGATGCCCCAATCGAGATCGCGTCCCTTGTTGAAGAGCTCATGCAGATAGATTGCCATATGGGCTCGGTGGAAGTTGCCCACGCCGAAATGCAGGATTCCGGGACGGATATCCTCCCGACGATAGGTGGGCAGGGACGCCCGGTCGCCGATGTCTGCGAGAGTTGCAAGCGAGAGTTTGGTCGTCATGGGTGCATTCCTTGGCTTGGGGCCGCAAGAGCCGTCAGCTCATCCAGTTTCCGCCGTCGACATTGTAGGTCTGGGCAACGATGTAGTCGGCCTCCGCCGAGGCGAGGAAGATCGCCATGCCGGTCAGGTCCTCCGCCCGGCCCATTCGGCCGAAGGGCACTTCCGCACCGACGAGCTTCTTCTTTTCGCCGAGGGGACGGTTTTCATGCTTGGCGAAGAGGGCATCGACGCCGTCCCAGTGCTCGCCGTCAACGACACCGGGCGCGATCGCATTGACGTTGATGCCGTGCTTGATCAGGTCGAGCCCCGCCGACTGCGTAAGGGAAATGACGGCCGCCTTTGTCGCGCAATAGACCGCAACCAGTGCTTCCCCGCGCCGCCCGGCCTGGCTTGCCATGTTGATGATCTTGCCGCCCTGTCCCCGCCCGATCATCGATCGCGCTGCTGCCTGCATCATGAACAGCGTACCGGCGACATTGATCGAGAAAAGACGGTCACAGCTCGCACGCGTGATCTCCACGATCGGTGCGAGGTCGAAGAGCGCGGCATTGTTGACAAGGATGTCGAGACTGCCCTGACGCTCTTCCACGGCCCGGATCGCAGCATCGATCGACGCCTGGTCCGTGACATCAAGCTTGACCGCATAGGCGGCGGGTCCGATCTCTGCGGCCGTGCTCTCGGCCCTTGCAAGATCGATATCGGCAATCGCGACAGTCGCGCCTTCCCGGACATAGGCTTCCGCAAACGCCCGCCCGATACCGCGCGCGGAACCCGTGATCAGCGCGGATTTGCCCGAAAGCCTCCCGGTCATAGGGCCAGTCCTCGCTCGTCGAAGCGGTGGATGCGATTCTGGTCGGGCGTCGCATAGACGATGTCGCCATGACGGACCGGCATTTCACCGCTGCAGCGCGCAGTGATCGTGCCGACACCTTCGGTCGCGATGTGCAGGAAGGTGTCCGATCCGAGATGCTCGGCGACGGTGACCTTGCCCTTCCACGCGCCTTCGGTGGTCGAGAGCGTCATGTGTTCCGGCCGAACGCCCATCGTATGGGCGCCGTGTTCCAAGGCCTTGGGGCCGCTGATCAGATTCATCTTCGGTGAGCCGATGAAGCCGGCGACGAACAGGTTGCGCGGGCTGCGATACAAGTCGAGCGGCGAGCCAACCTGCTCGATGCGCCCCTTGTTGAGCACGACGATCTTGTCGGCCATGGTCATCGCTTCAACCTGGTCATGGGTCACATAGATCGATGTCGCCTTCAGCTTCTGGTGCAGTTCGGAAATTTCGAGCCGCATGTTGACGCGCAGCGCCGCATCGAGGTTCGACAGGGGTTCGTCGAACAGGAAACATTCCGGCGAGCGGACAATCGCGCGGCCGATAGCCACGCGCTGGCGCTGGCCACCCGACAGGTTGCGCGGCTTGCGTTCGAGATAGTCCGTCAGGTTGAGGATCTTGGCCGCTTCCTCGACCTTCCGGTCGATCTCGGCCTTGTCCATCTTCGCCATCTTCAGCGGAAAGCCGATATTCGATCGCACGCTCATATGCGGGTAGAGCGCATAGGACTGGAAGACCATGGCAAGTCCACGCTGCGACGGCGCCAGATCTGTCGCGTCCTTGCCGTCGATCAGGATCTTGCCACCCGATGTGTCTTCGAGGCCGGCGATCAGACGCAACAAGGTCGACTTGCCGCAGCCGGAGGGGCCGACGAAGACCGCGAATTCACCATTGTTGATCTCGAGGTCGATCGAGGGGATGACCGAGACTTCGCCAAAGGTCTTCGAGACGTTCTGAAGTGTGATGCTACCCATCTTCTTTTTCCTTACTTCACGGCGCCAAAGGTGAGGCCACGGACGAGTTGTTTCTGGCTGAACCAGCCGAGGATGACGATCGGAGCGATGGCGAGCGTCGAGGCTGCCGAAAGCTTCGCCCAGAACAGACCCTGAGGGCTGGAGAAGGAGGCGATGAAGGCGGTCAAGGGTGCTGCGTTCGTGGTAGTGAGGCGGATCGTCCAGAAGGCTTCGTTCCAGGCGAGGATCACGTTCAGCAGCATGGTCGAGGCGATGCCGGGCACCGCCATCGGGGTCAGGACATAGACGATCTCGTTGACCAGCGAGGCTCCGTCCATGCGGGCCGCTTCCAGGATCTCGCCCGGGATTTCGCGGAAATAGGTGTAGAGCATCCATACGACGATCGGCAGGTTGATCAGCATCAGCATGACGGTCAGGCCGATCCTGGTGTCGAGCAGGCCGAAATCGCGGAACATCAGGTAGATCGGGACGAGTACAGCAACTGCCGGCATCATCTTGGTCGAGAGCATCCACATCAGGATGTCCTTGGTCCGCTTGGTCGGCGAAAACGCCATGGCCCAGGCGGCAGGCACCGCGACAAACAGGGCAAGGATGGTCGAGCCGACGGAGATGACCACCGAATTCATGAAGGGCTTGAAGTAATCACGCTGAGTCTGAACCGTCACATAGTTTTCGAGCGTGAAGGAAGGGATCAGGTTGAACCCTTGGATCGCCTCCGTCTCGGTCTTGAGCGAGGTGATGATCGTGTAGAGGATCGGGAAGAAGATCACCATCGCAATGGTCCAGGCCAGCGCGGTAAAGGCAATCTTGCGGCGAAGGGTTGCAGCTCGAGCCATGGTCTGTCTCCTCAGCGGTCAAGGTTCTTGCCGACCGCACGCATCAGGAAGAATGCGACGATGTTGGCGAGGATGATGGCGATGATGCCGCCGGCAGATGCGCCGCCAACGTCGTAGCCGAGAAGTGCCGTGCGATAGATGAGGAAGACAAGGTTCGTCGACGCATAACCCGGGCCGCCATTGGTGGTGACCAAAATTTCCGCATAGACGCCGAGCAGGAAGATCGTCTGGATCAGAACGACGACCGTGATTGCGCGGGCGAGATGTGGAAGCGTGAGATAGATGAACTGGTTTATGAAGCCGGCGCCGTCCATTTCCGCCGCTTCCTTCTGCTCGCCGTCGAGCGACTGCAGGGCAGTCAGGAGGATCAGCGTTGCAAAGGGCAGCCACTGCCAGGCAACGATGATGATGATCGAAAACAGCGGATATTGCGCGAACCAGTCGACAGGCTGGAAACCGAGCCACCGATTGATATCGGCAAGCACCCCATAACCCGGATGCATGATCATGTTCTTCCAGACGAGTGCTGCCACCGGCGGCATGACAAAGAAGGGTGAGATGATCATGATCCGCACGATGCCCTGGCCGAAAATCGGCTGGTCGAGCAGGAGCGCAATCGCGATGCCGCCACCCACCGTGATCGCCAGGACGCCACCCACGAGCAGGAGCGTGTTCCAGATCGACTGGAAGAAGGCGGGATCGGCGTAGAAGAAGCGGTAGTTGAACAGACCGGCGAAGCTGACATTGGCCGGATTGAGCAGATTGTAGTTCTGGAACGAGAACCAGAGCGTCATCGACAGCGGCACGATCATCCAGACGAGGAGAAGGCCGACGGAAGGCGCCATCATCAGACGGGCGAGCGTCCGGGTGTTTTGCGTAGCCATGGGTTTAGATCTCTTCCTAGAGGCCGGCAGACCCATCTCGGGCGCTCAGGCTCATCATTCCAGGCGGCGACTGTATCCGGGATATGGTCCCCCCGGGGCGGAACCGCCGATCCGCTCTTTGGGTCCTCGAAAATGGCCGCCCGGACCTCGGTCCGGACGGCAGTTTCAGGAGGAGATTACTTGATGTAGCCGGCCCGGGTCATTTCGCGGACCGAGGCCTGCTGAGCCTGGGCAAGCGCATCGTCAACCGACATCTGACCGGCGAGTGCTGCGGAGAACAGCTGGCCGACCGTCGTGCCAAGACCCTGGAATTCCGGGATAGCGACGAACTGCACACCGACATAAGGCACCGGCTTGACGGCCGGGTTCTTGGGGTCTGCGGCATTGATCGAGTCGATCGTCATCTTGGCGAACGGAGCAGCCTTCTGGTACTCGGGGTTCTCATAGAGAGATGTACGGGTACCCGGAGGAACGTTGGCCCAGCCTTCCTTGGATGCGACCAGTTCGGCATAGGCCTTGCCGGTTGCCCAGGAGATGAACTTCTCGGCCGAAGCGGCCTTCTGCGAGCCAGCCGGGATAGCGAGGTTCCATGCCCAGAGCCAGTTGCCGCGCTTACCGAGACCGGTGTCCGGCGCCAGGGCGAAAGCGACCTTGTCTGCAACCGTCGAGTCCTTCGGGTTGGTGACGAAGGAAGCAGCGACCGTGGCGTCGATCCACATGCCGCATTTGCCCTGCTGGAACAGTGCCAGGTTTTCGTTGAAGCCGTTCGAGGACGCGCCCTGCGGGCCGGCGTCGTTCATCAGCTTGACGTAGAAGTCGAGCGCGTTCTTCCATTCCGGCTGATCGAACTGGGGAGCCCAGTTCTCATCGAACCAGCGTGCACCGAAGGCATTGGCGGTAGCGGTCAGGAAGGCGATGTTTTCGCCCCAACCGGCCTTGCCGCGAAGGCAGATGCCGTTGATGTCGTTGGTGCGGTCGGTCATCTTGCGGGCGGCGTCGGCCACAAATTCCCAGGTCGGGGCGTCGGGCATCGTCAGGCCGGCCTTTTCCATCAAGTCCTTGCGGTACATGATGAACGAGGACTCGCCGTAGAACGGAGCGGCATAGAGCTTGCCGTCTTCACCGGTGAGACCCGAACGGATCGCCGGCAGAAGATCGTCAACGTCGTAGTCGGCGCCGAGATTGTCGAGCGGCAGGAGCCAGCCCTGCTTGGCCCAGATCGGAACTTCATAAGTGCCGATCGTCATGATGTCGTACTGGCCGCCCTTTGTCGCAACGTCGGTCGTGACGCGTTCGCGCAGGACGTTTTCTTCCAGCGTGACCCACTCGACCTGAATGTCGGGATTTGCCGAAGTGAATTCGGAGGTCAGGCCCTGCATGCGGATCATGTCGCCGTTGTTCACGGTTGCGATCGTCAGGGTTTCAGCCGAGGCCATGCCGGCAAGAGCCAGCGCTGAGCAGGCGCCCAGCAGAATCGTCTTCAATTTCATGTCTTCCTCCCAGAAGAAAAATGAGCATTCGCTTTGCTCATGGGCAATTACTCACTCTGCGCGCAAAAAATGTCAATCCGAATTCCATGCTGCGATGCGGCATGGATCGGTTAAGGTACCGATTTTAATTAAAAAATTTTAACTCTTGCTAGTTTTTCAGGAGATGGCGCGCAGCCTCTTCGTCCGTGATCAGCCCGTTGATATGGCGACCGCGGACCGCTGCAAGGATTGCGGGATGTTTGCGTTGGCCTCGTGCCAGACCGACGACGGTCGACGTTTCCCGCGACGGAATTTCAAGGCTGGCGACCCGCTCGTTCACCGGATGCTTGAGCAATTTTCCGTCTTCCCCGAAGATCCAGCCACAGATCTCGCCGACAGCCCCGACCTGGAGAAGTTCCTCCATCTCATGGGGTTTGAGGAACCCGTCGACAAGAAGCGGCGCGCGCATGTTCATCTCCCCGATACCGACGAAGGTCACGTCTGAGCGATGACCGAGCGCGATCGTCGGCGCGACAAGCGGCTGGTCATGCAGCAGCTCACGTTCTGCGGGAGACGACACGATGACCGGAAGTGGCATCGGGAAGTGCGGTGCCTTGATCGCGTCTGCCATGGAGAAGATGACGTTGAAATAGGCGGCCGAGCCATCAGGGCTGATATTGCCCGTCAGCGAGACGATCTTGTGCTGTGGGCATTCCATCGGAGAAAGCTGGTCGATCATCGAGCGAAGCGTACGACCCGTCCCCATCGCGATGATCAGCGGTTCCGGCTGCCTGAGCCAGCGTTCCAGCTGCGCGGCACCGGCTTCTGCAACGCCGACGCTGGCCGATTCCGCGGAGGGATCGGTCGGAACAATCTCGACTTCCTTGAGACCGAACTTGTGTTTAAGCGCTTCCGCCAACTCCAGACAGGCCGCAATCGGATGATCGAGCCGCACCTTGATGAGCTTCTCCGCGACAGAAAGCGAGACGAGACGTTGCGCGCTCTGGCGCGAGATGCCCATGGACGCCGCGATCTCGTCCTGGGTCCGGCCGGCGACATAGTAGAGCCAGCCGGCTCGTGCCGCATCATCGAGCCTCGTCTGCCCCTCGCCGCGTTTCGCCATGAAATCTTTCCTCCGTCTGGCGACAGTGCTGCCAATTTTGCCCGCGCCTGTCAAATCCCGGTCCAGCCTGGCCACCCATCTGGAACGCTTCCCGCACTGACGGGTTGAACCCTAGAACACCAGCCCAAGGAGATCGACCATGGTCCGCCTGATCACGCTCGCTGTTGCAACCGCGCTGACCTTCGTGGCAACGGCAAATGCCCAGCAGACAGCGCCGATCCAGGAGTTGCCCACGCCGCAGTCCTCAGCTGAGACGGAGGCACTTGGTCCCGCCGGCTTTGTCCAGCAAGCGGCTGCTTCCAACGAATTCGAAATCCGCTCGGCGGAACTTGCCTTGCGGCGCAGCCAGGACCCGCAAGTGATCGAGTTCGCACAGGCGATGCTGGATGATCATCGCCGGGCGCAAGGACAGTTGAAGTCGGCGGCCGACGCCGATTCGGTGGCGATCGTCATGAAGCTGTCGATGGAGCAGAAGCAGACCCTGACGGCGTTGGAACAGGCCGAGGAGAGCCAGTTCAACAGCGCTTACATGTCCGCCGAGATGAAGGCGCATGATCAGGCCATCCGGTTGCTCGGGGCATACGCCGATCAAGGTCCCGCCGGCAGCCTGAAAACCTATGCAGTCGCCAACTACCCGTTGGTTCGAACCCACAAGGTGCGGGCTCAGTCTCTGACCAACCGGTAGGTTTAGGATGGTGACGAGCAACACGTGGCTGCTTGCAGCCGCACGGGAACGAAAGCGATAGCGCCGTACCCGACGGATGGCTGACCAGTCCTGATATAAAAAGAACCCCGCCAAAGCGGGGTTCAGGTGGGCGCCCTCAGGGCGGCCGGGGGAGGTTGGAGGAGGGAACAATCCTACATGAGCTTATGAACTGCCGCGTTGGGCCTTTGTTCCCCTGAGGGAACAAAGAATCTTTACGGTTTCCTTGTCCTGCGTGAGAGCTATTCTGCTTGAGCGCCGCTGTTAGGCTGTTCAATGGCCGCCGTGTTCATCAAGAGGCCACGGAGTTTGGGATTTCGGGCGCCACAGGTCTGGAAAACCGTCTGCATGCACACGCGGATCTCGTCCTCCACGCCGCCGATCGCCTGTTGCAGAGCGCGCGCGAAAAGCAGGTCGGGGTCTCCACTCGGGATATTGAAGTTTGTTATCGGTATAGGACCTTGCATCTCTCCTCGTGTTGAAGGCCGCCTGACCAAACCCTATTCGAACTGTTCCGAGAAATTCGCGGCACTTGAAGCACGACTACGGCTGGTCCTTGGTCTTGAGCGCATCGCCGAGGTTCCGCTTATCTGGGTCCTGAAGGTTCTCGCCGACCGCGTCCCGGTCGACATCCGGATTATCCTTGGCAGGCATATAGCCGCTTGGCCTGTTCTCCTGTGGTCCTTCCCACCTCGGGGATTGATCTGTCGTTCCTGGCTTTCCATCTTTCGGGGAATTCATGCCCATGACTTGTCTCCTTGTGGCTGTTGACCTCTGACCAACTGCGCCGCCTGCGAACCGTTCCGCAGGAATATTTGCAGATGCCTTCTGTTTGCCTTGGAAACAGCGACAATGAGGTGATGATGAAAAGCGAGACGGAGAGTGCGGAGAAGAGACCGCATGTGGTGATTGTCGGTGCAGGCTTCGGCGGTCTGGCGTGTGCCCAGGCACTGGGCAATACGGAAATCGACGTTACGGTGATCGATCGTCGCAACCACAATCTTTTCCAGCCGCTCCTTTATCAGGTCGCGACCGCAGCTCTGTCGCCGGCAGACATCTCCGAACCGATACGGCGCACGCTGGGCCGGTACGCGAACATTCACGTGGTGATGGCCGAGGTCGTGTCAGTCAACGCGGCTGCACAGGCCGTGATCCTGAAGGACGGCGGCTCGATCCCCTTCGATCGCCTCGTGCTCGCGACCGGCTCCACCTACAACTACTTTGGACACGAAGACTGGCAGCAGCACGCACCGGGCCTCAAATCCATCCACGAAGCCCGCGATATCCGCCACAGGCTGCTCCTCGCCTTCGAAAAGGCGGAGCGGAGCACCGATGAGGCCGAGAAACGCAAACTTTTGACGAGCGTGGTTATCGGCGGCGGCCCGACAGGTGTGGAAATGGCCGGCGCGATCTCCGAACTCGGCCGCTTCATGATCGCTCAGGATTTCCGCAAGCTGGATCCCGATCATTTGACGGTTCTGCTGATCGAGGCTGGGCCGAGGATTCTGTCCACCTTCCCGGAGTCCCTTTCGCATTACGCATCCGACTACCTCACCGGCATCGGCGTCGAGATCCGCCTCAATACGGCTGTCGAAGATATCACGGCGGAGGGCGTTCAGGTCAGCGGGACGTTTCTGCCCGCGAGTTGCATTGTCTGGGGTGCGGGCGTGAAAGCCTCCCCGGCCGCCGAATGGCTCGACGTCGAGCCAGGACCCGGCGGTCGCCTGCCTGTGGCGCACGATCTGTCAGTTCTGGACAAGCCCGGCATCTATGCACTCGGCGATACGGCTCTTGCGGTTGGCGAAGACAGCAAGCCGATGCCAGCCTTGGCGCAGGTGGCCAAGCAGCAAGGGACATTTCTCGGTCGTGCACTGAAAGCCAGCCTCTTGTCTGGGAAGCCCATTCCCACGTTTCACTTTCACAATCGCGGCAATACCGCAGTCATCGGGCGGAATGCCGCGATTTTCGACTTCGGATCCTGGCAGCTCAAGGGACGCCTCGCCTGGCTCCTCTGGGCCCTCGTGCACGTCTATCTGCTGGTCAATTTCGAGAAGAGGCTGCTCGTCAGCATCCAGTGGATCTGGCGCTATTTCACTCGCCAAAGGGGTGCGCGTGTCATCGACGAGAAGGCGGTCTCTGCCGTCCTGTCGGAAGCGGCTGCCAAAGATAAAACAACCACCTGACAAACAGACCCAGTTTTCGGGTGGGCAAGGTCAAAAATGTCCGTTAGACGTAATGGTATTACATGACTTAAAGAGATTTGAGGCTTGACCGGCGGGGTCTGCAGATCTTATGCAGGAAGGTGACGGTTCCCTCAACGGATGACTCCGAGGGGATTAATAGGGAACACGGTGCGGAAGACCCAATTGGGACCAAGACCGTGGCTGCCCCCGCAACTGTAAGCGGATTGCTGTCCATGCTAGCGGCGCTCAAACGCCGGGCCACTGCGGGTCACCGTGGGAAGGCAAATGGAAAGCATATATCCGCGAGCCAGGAGACCTGCCGTCAAGTGATGAAACCGAAGCGGACGGGGTGTTCCGATGGATACGAACTGGCTTTTGCACAGCGCCCTCAGGCGCGACGAACACATGCCATTTTGCCTCCGGAGAAATCCTGCGGAGGACTGGCATGCAATTTCTTCTCGAACATGAGCCGCCAAGGCTTGGACATCAGGTCGCCTGTGGCGTGACTGCTGGCCACATCGCTCCTGCGGAGCTGCGCCGATGAGCTGCAGCAGCAAAGGCTGCCCCATCCGGGTCACGAATCTCGGCTGGGGTCCGAAATCATCTCATTTCCTCGTTCGTGACGTCTCGTTTGCGCTCGACGCCGGCGACCGGCTGGCGATCGTCGGCCCGAACGGCGCTGGCAAGACCACGCTGCTTCGTTGCCTCTACCGCGGCGTCTCGCCGCTAGAAGGCCGCGTCGAAGTCGATGGCGAGGACATCTGGTCGATGACCGCGCGTCAGGTCGCGCGTCGCGTTGCCGTGGTTCTCCAGGAAATGCCGGGAGACTTCCCGTTTACAGTTCGCGATGTGGTCATGATGGGCCGCGTTCCGTGGCGCGAAGGTCTTGCCGGCTGGAGCGATCAGGATAGGGCCGAGGCAGAGCATGCGCTCGACCACCTCGATCTCCTGCGTCTCGCGAACCGCCAGTTCTCGACGCTCTCGGGCGGCGAAAAGCAGCGTGTCCTCGTGGCGCGTGCACTCGCCCAGAAGCCGGAGATCCTGATTCTCGACGAGCCGACCAACCATCTGGACATCCGTCACCAGCTCGAAATCCTCGATCTGTTGGGCTCGCTCAATCTGACGATCATCACGACGTTGCACGACATCAATCTGGCGGCCGAATTCGCAAGCCATGTCGCTCTGATGCATGGCGGCCGCATGAGCGCCTTCGGGACACCGGAGGCGGTTCTGACCGAGCAGGCTTTGTCAGGGACCTTCGGCGTGCTCGCCGCGCGCCAGCAGGCGGAAGGTCTTCGCCCGCACCGTTTTTCGTTCTCCCTTGCACTGAACTGATTTCGAAAGGACCCCGATACCATGGCTAACCGTTTTCTCCTGTCCGCCGCTTTGTTCGCATCGGTCTTCACGGCGTCTTCCGCCTTCGCCTATCCGGTCACCGTCAAGAGCTGCGGTCGCGACGTCACCTTCGAAGCAGCGCCCGCCCGCGCCATCTCCAACGACGTCAACCTGACCGAAATGATGCTCGCCTTGAAACTGCAGGATCGCATGGTCGGCTATACAGGCATCTCCGGTTGGAAGACCCTGGATGAGGGGCTGCGCGAAGGCGTGAAGGAACTGGCGGAACTTTCGCCGAAATATCCGACCAAGGAAGTGTTGCTGAACGCCGATGCCGATTTCTACTTCGCCGGCTGGAACTACGGCATGAAGGTCGGTGGCGAAGTGACGCCCGAGACGCTCGCGCCCTTCGGCGTGAAGGTTTATGAGCTCACCGAATCCTGCATTCACATCATGGCCAAGAACAAGCCGACCATGGACGACATGTTTGTGGATCTCTTGAACCTGGGCAAGATCTTCGGCGTCGAAGACCGCGCGGAAAGCCTGGTCGCCGGCTATCGAAAGCATCTCGATGACATAACCACGCGGATTGGCGGCATCGAAAAGCCGGTGCGCGTCTTCGTCTATGATTCCGGAACCGAGAAGCCTTTCACATCCGGCCGCTTCGGAATTCCGACCGCCATGATCGAGGCCGCCGGTGGCGTCAATGTGATGGAGGATGTCGAAAAGAGCTGGACCGAGGTGTCCTGGGAGCCGGTCATCGAGCGCAATCCGGAAGTCATTGTCATCGTCAACTACGGCGATGTGACCGCTGAACAGAAGATCGCCTTCATGAAGGAAACGCCGGCCTTCAAGAACCTCGACGCGGTCAAGCAGGACCGTTTCGTCGTGCTGGAATATGTCGAGGCGACGCCGGGCCCGCGCAACGTCCAGGCGATCGACCGTCTCGCCGACGCCTTCCATCCGCGCAACATGTGATGCCTGAGGCGGGGCCGCCCTGCGGCCCCATTCGGCAGGAAATTTCGAAAGCAACATGATGCATGGTCGATTGTTTCTTTGGGCAGGTCTGGCCTTTGTCCTGCTGGCCCTGTGCCTGACGGCCGGCGTTTCACTGGGCTCGGCCGCTATTCCGGCCGAAACCGTCTGGTCCATTCTGACCAACAAGGTGAGGCCGGGAACCTTCGAGCCGACCTGGTCTGCCGGTCGTGAAAGCATCGTCTGGGACGTACGTTTTCCCCGAGTGATCTTGGCGGGCCTCGTCGGCGCAGGTCTGGCGACAGTCGGCGCCGTGCTGCAGGCGGTCACCCGCAATCCGCTCGCCGATCCGCATCTGCTCGGCGTCTCCTCTGGCGGGGCACTCGGCGCCATCATCGCGCTGCTGCACACCGGACTGATCTTCGGCCTGGTCACCGTGCCGCTCTTTGCCTTCGCCGGATCCCTCCTGGCGACCCTGGCCGTGGTCGGCGTGACACGCTTTACCGGCGCCGGTGCCGATCGCCTCGTGCTTTCGGGCGTGGCAATCGCCTTCGTTGCCACATCTCTCGGAAATCTTGCGATCTTCCTGGGTGATCCGAGAGCTGCCCATACCGTGGTCTTCTGGATGCTGGGTGGCCTCGGCCTCGCCCAATGGTCACATCTTCTCTACCCGGCAATGGTACTTCTCGGTTGTCTGGCATTCCTCGTCATTCGAGCGCGGGAGATCAACGCCATGGCGATGGGCGACGAAACGGCTGCCACGCTCGGCGTCCCGGTTGCCCGCTTCCGGGCGGAACTATTCGTGGTCACCGCCTTGTTGACCGGCGTCATGGTCGCCTTCTCCGGCGCAATCGGTTTCGTCGGTCTGCTGGTCCCCCACTTCGTTCGCTTGACGGTCGGCAGTGACAATATCCGCGTCATTCCCCTGTCGGCGCTCGCTGGCGCCGTTATCCTCATCCTCGCAGACATCGTCTCGCGCACCATCATGGCCCCGGAGGACCTTCCGATCGGCGTCATCACCGGTCTCGCTGGCGGCCTCGCCTTCATTCTCCTCCTGCGGCGTCGATAGTTTTGGACGCGGCTATTGCTCCTGTTTCGTTTTCGCCTAGACTGAAGAAAAACGAAAAGGGGAGGGGCCGAGATGATGTTTTCGGCGAGGCAGGCGGAGATCATGGCTCTGGCGAAGGAGCATGGTCGTGTTCTCGTAGACGAACTCGCGGCGCGTTTCGCAGTCACGCCGCAGACGATTCGCAAGGATCTCAACGACCTCTGCGACGCACGAGCCCTCAACCGCATTCATGGTGGAGCTGTTTTCCCGAGCGGAAATGAAAACGTCAAATACGAAGCGCGCCGTTCCATGGCTGCAACCGAGAAACAGGCGATCGGCCGCGCCGCCGCAGATCTGATTCCCGACAATTCCTCGCTCTTCATCAACATCGGCACCACGACGGAAGCGGTCGGTGACGCATTGGTCGACCATAAAGAATTGATGGTCATCACCAATAACATAAATGTTGCCAATCACTTGCGAATTTTCCCCTCAATCGAGGTGGTGATCGCCGGCGGCGTGGTCCGTGGATCAGATGGCGGTATCGTCGGCGAAGCGGCCGTCGATTTCATTCGCCAGTTCAAGGTGGATTTCGCCGTCATCGGCGTTTCGGCTATCGATCAGGATGGTGCACTGCTCGATTTCGATTTCCGCGAAGTGAAAGTCGCCCAGGCGATCATCGCAAATGCGCGCCACGTTATTCTGGTGTCCGACGCGTCGAAATTCGAGCGCACGGCGCCTGTCCGGATCGGTCATATTTCGCAAGTTCAGACGTTTATCACCGATCATTGTCCCTCTGACAGCATTCGCGCCATCTGCGCGGAACAAGACGTCCGCATCATCGAAACCGCTCCGACGAATGACCATTTACCCGCGGAATAAGTTTCGTTTGACATTCGTTTAAATTTCGAAAATTATATTCATGCTTTCGCAATAGCAGCAAATGCTGCAGGTGCGAACATGTGGGGGATCAATGTCAGGGCAGCCAATCTACGATCTGTTTGTGATCGGCGGTGGGATCAATGGATGCGGGATCGCGCGCGACGCGGCCGGCCGCGGATATTCTGTCGCCCTGGCTGAAATGAACGACTTCGCCTCCGGTACATCCTCCGGTGCGACCAAGCTGATCCATGGTGGCTTGCGCTATCTCGAGCATTACGAGTTCCGCCTGGTGCGCGAAGCGCTGATGGAGCGCGAGGTCCTCTGGGCCATGGCGCCGCACGTCATCTGGCCGCTTCGTTTTGTGCTGCCGTTCCAGAAGGGCGGCATTCGCCCGGCGTGGCTTATCCGCCTCGGCCTCTTCCTTTACGACAATCTGGGTGGTCGCAAACTCCTGCCCGCCACCAAGACGCTCGACCTGCGCCGCGATCCGGCCGGGAAGCCCTTGAAGCCAGTCTTTTCGAAGGCTTTCGAATATTCTGACGGCTGGGTCGATGACGCCCGCATGGTCGTCCTCAACGCCCGCGACGCGCAGATCCGTGGCGCGAACATCCTGAACCGCGCCCGCGTCGTGTCGGCCCATCGCGAAGATGGCCACTGGGTCGTCACCACGAAGTCGCAGCGCGATGGCTCTGTGGTCACCCACAAGGCGCGTATGCTGGTGAATGCCGCCGGTCCCTGGGTAGACCAGGTATTGGCTGGTGCTTTCGGCCGCAACAACGTGCACAATGTCCGTCTGGTGCAAGGCAGCCATATCATCGTCCGCAAGAAGTTCACCGATCCGCGCGCCTACTTCTTCCAGAACCCTGATAATCGCATCATCTTCGCCATCCCTTATGAGGGCGAGTTCACCCTGATCGGCACGACCGACCGCGACTACACAGAAGATCCGAAGGATGTGCGCATCAGCCCTGAAGAGGTGAACTACCTCTGCGACGCAGCGAGCGAGTATTTCCAGGAGCCGGTGCGCCCTGACGATATCGTCTGGAGCTATTCGGCCGTCCGTCCTCTCTTCGATGACGGCGCCTCGAAGGCTCAGGAGGCGACGCGCGATTACGTGCTGAAGATCGAAGGCAATAGCGGCGATGCCCCCTTGCTCAATGTCTTCGGCGGCAAGCTCACCACCTATCGCCGTCTGGCCGAACATGCGCTGGAAAAGATCGGTGAAACGATCGGCGAAAAAGGACCGGCTTGGACGGCAGGCAGCCGTCTGCCTGGTGGTGATTTCGCTGCGACAGCTTTTGAGCCGACGGTTGCGGATCTCTTGAAGGTCTATCTCTTCCTCGAGCGGGGACATGCCGAGCGGCTGATCCGCTGCTATGGAACCGATTCGAAGTCGATCCTGGGCAAAGCCCGATCGGTCGCCGATCTCGGACGCCACTTCGGCGGCACGCTCTATGAAGCGGAAGTTCGCTGGCTAGTGGACATGGAATGGGCGGTCACAGCCGAAGATGTGCTGTGGCGCCGAACGAAACAGGGACTGTTCCTGACGCCAGAGGAGGCGAAGGGGCTGGATGCCTATCTGGGGATGTTGGCGGCGGCCTGATCGCCCATCCCATTGAAGAAGACCGACGGTTTGGAGGAGGCCCGAGGACATATGTTGGAACTGCGTAAAGTCTCGAAAATGGCGGGAGGTGAATATCACATTCACCCGACCGATCTGACATTGCAGCGGGGTACGCTCAATGTCCTGCTCGGGCCCACGCTTTCGGGCAAGACATCCCTAATGCGCCTGATGGCAGGCCTCGACAAGCCGACTTCCGGAACCGTCCATTTCGACGGGAAGGATGTCACCGGCATGCCGGTCCAGAAGCGCAATGTCGCGATGGTCTACCAGCAGTTCATCAACTACCCGGCCCTGACCGTCTATGAGAACATTGCCTCGCCGATGCGCGTGGGCGGCAAGGATGCGGCCACGATCGATCGTGAAGTTCGCAAGGCCGCGGATCTGCTCCGGCTGACGCCGTATCTCGATCGCACCCCGCTCAGCCTCTCCGGCGGACAGCAGCAGCGCACGGCCTTGGCCCGCGCTATCGTCAAGAACGCGACCCTCGTTCTCCTCGACGAACCGCTCGCCAATCTTGACTACAAGCTTCGCGAGGAACTGCGCGAAGAACTGCCGAAGATCTTCGCCGAATCCGGCGCAATCTTCGTCTACGCGACAACTGAACCCTCCGAGGCCCTGCTTCTCGGCGGCAATACGGCGACGCTCTCCGAAGGCCGCATCACGCAGTTCGGCGAGACAATCAATGTCTACCGTCGCCCGTCGGATCTCCTGACGGCCCGGACCTTCGCCGATCCGCCGCTCAACACCATTGCGCTCGTCAAAAAGGGCGCAAGCTTCGAGCTGAACGGCCAGCCGGTTCTCGGTATGCCGGCGCATCTCTCATCCATTGCAGACGGTCCGGTGACAGTTGCCTTCCACCCGCACCACCTGTCGCTTACTGCTTTGCCTGACGCCATGGCCATGCGCTCACGCACCCTCGTGTCGGAAATCGCCGGCTCCGAGAGCTTCATCCACGTCGAGTATGGAACTGCCCGCTGGGTTTGCCTGGCGCATGGCATCCACGACATTGATCCCGACCGCGAGATCGACGTCTTTATCGACACCCGTCACTTGATGGCGTTCGGCGCCGACGGCAGGGCGCTTGGCGCGCCCGCCGAACTGGCAGCGTGAGGAGGAACGTCATGGCACGCATCAACCTCGACCATATCCGCCACGCCTACTCACCCGCCGCTCGTGCCGCAGGTGACTATGCCCTCAAGGAAGTGCACCACGAATGGAATGACGGTGGCGCCTATGCCTTGCTCGGTCCGTCGGGCTGCGGCAAGACCACGCTGCTCAACATCATCTCGGGCCTCATTCATCCCTCGGATGGCCGGATCGAATTCGACGGCGTTGACGTTACCAACCTGCCCACGGCTGCCCGCAACATCGCCCAGGTCTTCCAGTTCCCCGTCGTCTACGACACCATGAGCGTCTACGACAACCTGGCCTTCCCCCTGCGCAACCGCCAGGTTCCGGAGGATCAGGTCCACAAGCGGGTCAACGAGATCCTCGACATGATCGACCTGCAGCCCATGGCCCGCAAGCAGGCGCAGGGCCTGACGGCGGACCAGAAGCAGAAGATCTCGCTCGGTCGCGGTCTCGTGCGCTCGGATGTCAACGCGATCCTCTTTGACGAGCCGCTGACGGTGATCGACCCCCATATGAAGTGGGTGCTGCGCTCGCAGTTGAAGCGCCTGCACCGCCAGTCCGGCTTCACCATGGTCTATGTCACCCATGACCAGACCGAAGCGCTCACCTTCGCCGATAAGGTCGTCGTCATGTATGACGGCCAGATCGTCCAGATCGGCACGCCGGCCGAGCTCTTCGAACGTCCGAGCCACACCTTTGTCGGCTACTTCATCGGCTCGCCGGGCATGAATGTCATGCCGGTCAAGGTGAATGGCGCAATCGCGATCGTTGGCGACCAGACGGTGAACCTGCCGGGAACGCCCAAACTGTCCGGCCAGAGCAAGATCGAGCTCGGGATCCGCCCCGAATTCCTGCGTCTCGGACGCGAAGGCATGCCCGTTACCGTCGCCAAGGTCGAGGATATCGGCCGTCAGAAGATCGTGCGTGCGCAGTTTGCCGGCAATCCGCTGTCGATCGTCATCCCCGAGGATGCGGAAATCCCCGCAGATCCAAAGGTAACATTCGTCCCCGAGGGCGTCGGAATCTTCGCCGATTCCTGGCGCGTTGGAATGGAGGGCTGAACCATGGAAAAGACTTGGAACAACAAAGCCTGGTTCATGGTCATTCCGGTTCTGGTGCTGGTGGCCTTCTCAGCCGTCATCCCGCTGATGACCGTGGTCAACTATTCCGTCCAGGACACTTTCGGCAACAATCAGTTTTTCTGGGCCGGCACCGACTGGTTCAGCGATATCCTCTCTTCCGACCGGTTCTGGGATGCGCTCGGACGCAACCTGATCTTCTCCATGATTATTCTGGCGATCCAGGTGCCGCTTGGCATCTTCATCGCGCTCAACATGCCGAAAACCGGATTGGGCGTTCCGGTCTGCCTCGTTCTGATGGCGCTGCCGCTGCTCATTCCGTGGAATGTCGTCGGCACCATCTGGCAGGTCTTCGGCCGCGTCGACATCGGTCTTCTGGGCTATTCGCTGAACGCCATTGGCTTCGACTACAATTACACGCAGAACCCGATCCACGCCTGGGTCACCATCATCGTGATGGATGTATGGCACTGGACGAGCCTTGTCGTGCTGCTCTGCTATGCCGGTCTCGTCTCGATCCCGGATGCCTACTATCAGGCAGCCAAGATCGATGGCGCCTCGCGCTGGTCCGTGTTCCGCTTCATTCAGCTTCCGAAGATGAAGCGCGTGCTTCTGATCGCCGTGCTGCTGCGCTTCATGGATAGCTTCATGATCTACACCGAGCCCTTCGTCCTGACAGGCGGCGGCCCGGGCAATTCGACCACCTTCCTGTCCATCGACCTCGTCAAGATGGCGGTCGGCCAGTTCGACCTTGGTCCGGCGGCGGCGATGTCGATCATCTACTTCCTGATCATCCTCGCGCTGTCCTGGGTTTTCTACACCGTCATGACCAACAGTGACGCGAAGGGCTGAGGGAGATACCGATGAAAAGCACTGACAACCGCACCGGCCTCGGCTTTCTGGTCCCGACGATCTACATCATCTTTCTGCTCCTGCCGATCTATTGGCTCGTCAACATGAGCTTCAAGACGAATGCAGAGATCACGGGCGCCTTCTCGCTGTGGCCCGTCAATCCGACACTTGCCAACTACGCGGTGATCTTCACCGATCCGTCGTGGTACAAGGGCTACATCAACTCGATCATCTATGTGTGCATGAACACCGTGATCGCAGTCTCAGTCGCCCTGCCGGCAGCCTATGCCTTCTCGCGGTATCGCTTCCTCGGTGACAAGCATCTGTTCTTCTGGCTGCTGACCAACCGCATGGCACCGCCAGCCGTCTTCGCGCTGCCTTTCTTCCAGCTGTACTCTGCCTTCGGTCTCATCGACACGCATATCGCCGTCGCCATCGCACACTGCCTGTTCAACGTGCCGCTGGCTGTGTGGATCCTTGAAGGCTTCATGTCGGGCGTGCCGAAGGAGATCGACGAGACCGCCTATATCGACGGCTATTCCTTCCCGAAGTTCTTCGTGAAGATCTTCATGCCGCTGATCGCATCCGGCATCGGTGTCGCCGCCTTCTTCTGCTTCATGTTCTCCTGGGTCGAGCTTCTGATTGCCCGGACCCTGACGACAACGGATGCAAAGCCGATCGCCGCCATCATGACGCGTACGGTGTCTGCCTCCGGCATGGACTGGGGCGTGCTGGCCGCAGCTGGCGTGCTCACGATCATACCCGGCGCGCTCGTGATCTATTTCGTCCGCAACTACATCGCCAAGGGCTTTGCCCTGGGACGCGTCTGAGGAGGTTCCGATGGACTTTACATGGATGGCCTGGACGACGCCGACGGCCATATTCTTCGTCGTGATCTTCAGCCTGATCCTGTCGATGGCAGTCTGGGAATATCTGTCCCCGGGCGGCAATCCGCGAACCGGCATGCTGCGCTTCGAGACGACCCGCGGTGACCGGCTATTCGTGTCGCTGCTTGGATCGGCTTTCATCAATCTCGCTTGGCTCGGTCTCGTTGGACCGAACCTGTGGTGGGCTCTCGCCCTTTCAGTGGTCTACGCCATCGGCGTCTTCCGCTTCGTCTAGGGCAAGACAAGATGGATGGCGGCGGGAGGTCGCCATCCTCGGGACTGCAAACTGAACGCATTCGCAACCTTAGGGAGGAAACCATGCGAAAGCACCTTTTGACGACGACGGCCGCCATGCTTCTGGCAATGACGGGCGCCGCATTCGCCGACATGGAAGCGGCGAAGAAGTTCCTGGACGCCGAGGTCGGCGACATGTCGGCACTCGATCGTGCCACGCAGGAAGCGGAAATGCAGTGGTTCATCGATGCCGCGAAGCCTTTCGCCGGCATGGATATCAAGGTCGTCTCCGAAACCATCACCACGCATGAATATGAATCGAAGGTCCTCGCTCCGGCCTTCACCGCCATCACCGGCATCAAGATCACGCACGACCTGATCGGTGAAGGTGACGTCGTCGAAAAGCTGCAGACGCAGATGCAGTCGGGCGAGAACATCTACGACGCCTACATCAACGACTCCGACCTGATCGGCACCCACTGGCGCTACCAGCAGGTCCGCAACCTGACCGACTGGATGGCGAACGAGGGCAAGGACGTTACCAGCCCGACCCTCGACATCGACGACTTCATCGGCAAGTCCTTCACGACCGCTCCGGATGGCAAGCTTTATCAGCTGCCGACCCAGCAGTTCGCGAACCTCTACTTCTTCCGTTACGACTGGTTCAACGACGAGAAGAACAAGACCGACTTCAAGGCGAAGTACGGCTACGATCTCGGCGTTCCGGTCAACTGGTCGGCATACGAGGACATCGCTGAATTCTTCACCGGTCGCGAAATCGACGGCAAGAAGGTCTTCGGCCACATGGACTACGGCAAGAAGGACCCGTCGCTCGGCTGGCGCTTCACCGACGCTTGGCTCTCCATGGCCGGCAACGGCGACAAGGGCATCCCGAACGGCAACCCGGTCGACGAATGGGGCATCAAGGTCGACGAAAACTCGCGTCCGGTCGGCTCTTGCGTCGCCCGCGGTGGTGACACCAACGGCCCTGCCTCGGTCTACGCCATCGAGAAGTATCTCGAATGGATGACGAAGTACGCCCCTCCGGCTGCCCAGGGCATGACTTTCTCCGAATCCGGTCCGGTGCCGTCTCAGGGTGAAGTCGCCCAGCAGATGTTCACCTACACCGCCTTTACCGCCGACTTCGTCAAGGAAGGCCTGCCGGTCGTCAATGCGGACGGTACGCCGAAGTGGCGTTTCGCTCCGAGCCCGCATGGCGTCTACTGGAAGGACGGCATGAAGCTCGGGTATCAGGACGCAGGTTCCTGGACGCTGATGAAGTCGACACCCGACGATCGTGCCAAGGCCGCCTGGCTCTACGCACAGTTCGTTACCTCCAAGACGGTCGACGTAAAGAAGAGCCATGTGGGTCTGACCTTCATCCGTCAGTCGACCCTCGACCACCAGTCCTTCACCGATCGTGCTCCGAAGCTCGGCGGTCTGGTCGAATTCTACCGCTCGCCGGCTCGCCTGCAGTGGTCGCCGACCGGCACCAACGTTCCTGATTATCCGAAGCTGGCTCAGCTGTGGTGGCAGGCAATCGGTGACGCTTCTTCCGGTGCAAAGTCTGCACAGGAAGCCATGGACTCGCTCTGCGCTGAGCAGGAAAAGGTCCTTGAGCGTCTCGAACGCGCTGGCGTCCAGGGTGATATCGGTCCGAAGCTTGCCGAGGAAAAGACCCTCGAAGAGTGGAACGCCGATGCCGTTGCCAAGGGCAACATCGCGCCGCAGCTGAAGATCGAGAATGAAAAGGAACAGCCAATGACGGTCAACTACGACGAGCTCGTCAAGAGCTGGCAGTAACTATCGGCGATCGCCGCTGAATTGACAACCGCCGGGGCGCCAACTACGCCCCGGCTTCTTCACTTAAGGAGTTTGCGCCTGATGAGCGGTTACATTCTGGCCATCGACCAAGGAACGACCTCGACCCGCTCGATGATCTTCGATCACGAGATGCATATCGTCGGCGTCGCCCAGCAGGAGTTCACCCAGCATTTTCCGGATTCCGGATGGGTCGAGCATGATGCGGACGAGATCTGGCAGACTGTGATCGCGACCATTGAAAAGGCGGTCGCCGCCGCGAAAATCAACATCACCGATGTGACCGCGATCGGCATCACCAATCAGCGCGAAACCGTCGTTGTCTGGGACCGCGAGACCGGCCAGCCGGTCCACCGCGCCATCGTCTGGCAGGATCGCCGCACAGCCCGTTTCTGCGACGAACTCAAGCACAAGGGCCTCGAACCAGTCTTCACCGAAAAGACCGGTCTGCTGCTCGATCCCTATTTCTCCGGCACCAAGCTGTCCTGGCTCCTCAAGAATGTCGACGGCCTGAAGGCTCGCGCCGAGAGAGGCGAGATCTGCTTCGGCACGGTCGATAGCTGGCTCATCTACAAGCTGACCGGCGGCAAGGTTCACGCGACTGACGCGACCAATGCCTCGCGCACCCTGATCTATGACATCAGTACCAACCGCTTCGACGATGAGCTTCTGTCCATCCTCGAGATCCCGCGCGCCATGCTGCCGGAGGTCAAGGATTGTGCCGACGATTTCGGCATCACCGATGCTGCCGTGCTTGGTGCCGAAATCCCTATCCTCGGCGTCGCCGGCGACCAGCAGGCCGCCGTTATCGGCAATGCCTGCTTCGAGCCGGGCATGATGAAGTCGACCTATGGCACGGGCTGTTTTGCGCTTCTGAACACCGGCCGCGATCGCGTCGCCTCGTCCAACCGCCTGCTGACCACCATCGCCTATCGCATGAATGGCGAGACAACCTACGCCCTCGAAGGCTCGATCTTCATCGCCGGTGCTGCCGTCCAGTGGCTACGCGACCAGATGGGCTTCGTGAAGGTCGCTTCGGAAACGGATGCGCTGGCCAGCAAAGCCGATCCGCATCAGCGCGTCTATCTCGTGCCGGCTTTCACCGGCCTTGGCGCACCCCATTGGGATGCCGATGCCCGCGGCGCTATCTTCGGCCTGACGCGGGGAACGGGGCCTGCCGAATTCGCCCGAGCCGTGCTCGAAAGCGTCGCCTACCAGACCCATGATCTCCTGGAGGCCATGAAGAAGGACTGGAACGGCAGCGCGTCGAAGACGGTGCTCCGCGTCGATGGCGGCATGGTCGCGTCCGATTGGACGATGCAGCGCCTCGCCGACATCCTGGCCGCCCCTGTCGATCGCCCCGTCGTGCTGGAAACCACTGTCCTCGGTGCCGCCTGGCTCGCCGGCTCCCGCGCCGGCCTCTGGCCCGACCAGAAGGGTTTTGCCGCGACCTGGAAGCGGGATCGCCGTTTCGAGCCGGGCATGGATGTGACCGAACGGGAAGCCGCGATTGCTGGCTGGCAGGACAGCGTCTCCCGCTGCCTGACCACGCGCTGAACCTGGAAACACGTTAGCCGTCAGAGCATTGCGACCAGTGTCTCCAGGCGATCGGCATCCTTCGGCAGTTTGTCCTGCCTGAGCCGTGCGATGCGGGGAAACCGCATCGCGATACCAGATTTGTGCCGCGTCGACCGCGCCAGCCCTTCGAAGGCCACCTCGACGACAAAGCCATGCTCGGGTTCAGCTCTCAGGCTGCGAACCGGGCCGAAGCGCTCCACCGTATTGTTGCGCACGAAGCGATCGAGCACTTCCAGCTCCTCATCCGTGAAGCCAAAGTAGGCCTTGCCGACCGGCACCAATACATCCCCTTCGCCAGGGATCGCCGTCCAGACGCCGAAGGTAAAATCCGAATAGTAGCTGGAGCGTTTGCCGTGCCCGCGCTGGGCATACATCAGCACGGCATCGGCATTCATCGGGTCCCGTTTCCACTTGAACCACGGCCCCTTGGCGCGTCCGGCCTGGTAGCTGCTGTCCAACCGCTTGAGCATCACACCTTCGATCACGGGATCGGGCGGGGCAGCGCGCAACTGCTCCAGCTCCTCCCAGGTTGAGAAGGAAACCAGCGGCGAGAGATCAAACCGCCGTGGCTCCTGTCGCTCGACCAGCGCACTTAAGCGTTCACGGCGTGTAAGGAAAGCCTCGGGCCGCACATCGACATCACCATCGAACAGGATGTCATAGGCGCGGATGAAGACGGGGTAGTCCTCCAGCATCTTGGCCGTAACCGTCTTGCGATTGAGCCGCTGCTGGAGATCCGAAAAAGTGCGCGTCGGCGCATTGGTCCGCGACGTCCCGCCGACGAGCAGTTCGCCGTCGATCACCCCCTCGAACTGCGCGGACTCGATGATGTCAGGAAAGGCCCCCGAGATATCGTCGCCGGAGCGCGAATAGAGCCGGTTCTTCCCGCCGGAGCAGGACAGCTGCACGCGGATGCCATCCCATTTCCATTCGGCGGCGAAGTCTTGTGGATCGAGATTGGGAAGATCCTTGTCCTCGATCGGCGTCGAGAGCATCACCGAATGGAAGATCGCCGGCGTCGACAAGACAGGTTTCTCGACCCGGTTTTCCAGCCAGTCGAAGAGCTCGGTATAAGGCGGCTTCAGCCCATACCAGAGGCTCTCGATGTCAACGACATCCTTGTCGCCGTAGAGCGCCAGTGCCTGCTTGGTGAGGCGCGCCGAGACGCCAATCCGAAGTCCTCCTGTCACGAGCTTAATCAGCGCGAACCGTTCGGATGTGTCGAGCTTGTCGAAGAGGTCGCGCATGACCGAACGCGTCTCGTTCTTCCCAAGCCGCTGCAGCCGCTCGACGATCTTTGACAGGCTCTCGAGATCCTGCTCGGCCTCTAATGCCTGCGGCTCCCAGACCAGCGAGATTGTCTCGGCAAGGTCACCCACATAATCATAGGAATACTGGAACAGGATCGGGTCCATGCGCTCCAGCACCAGCTCCTTGAGCAGCGCCGGCTTGACGCCCTTGATGTCGAGCCCATCGGTCAGCGCGGCCAGAGCATAACCGCGGTCGGGATCGGGCGTGTTAAGGAAATAGTCTGTCAGCAGCGTCAGCTTGCCATTGCGGCTGGGCGTCAGCACGAGGCGATCGAGGAGGCGGGCAAAGGCCTTCATCTCAGTCTCCCTCGTCTTCATAGCCGACGAGGTGCAGCGGCCGAGCCTTGATGCCGGAAAGCTCACACCAGCGCACCAGCGCTTCCTCCCGCCCATGGGTGACCCAGACCTCCTGGGGGCCGACCTCGCGGATCGTGTCCAGAAGTTCCGGCCAGTCGCAGTGGTCGGAAATGACGAGCGGCAGTTCCACGCCGCGCTGCTTGGCTCTCTGGCGCACCATCATCCAGCCGGACGCAAAGATGGCGAGGGGATCCTCGAAGCGCCGCGCCCAGCGATCATTGAAGGCAGATGGCGGGCCGATGACGACAGCGCCCTTGAAGTTACCCGACTTCTTGTCCTCGGTCGTGGCAGGCCTGAGATCCCCCAGCTCCACGCCTTGTTCGGTGTAATAGCCGCAGAGCCGCGCCATCGAGCCGTGGATATAGATCGGCTTATCGTAGCCGCCGCGCCGGATGAGCGAAATCACCCGCTGTGCCTTGCCGAGTGCATAAGCCCCGATCAGATGGCTGCGCTCGGGAAACTGCTGCAGCGAGGTCAGCAGCTTCTGGATTTCCAGCCGTGGCTCCGGATGGTGGAAGACCGGAAGTCCGAAGGTGGCTTCGGTGATGAAGACATCGCAGGGAACCGGCTCGAAACTCGCGCAGGTCGGATCCGCGCCGCGCTTGTAGTCGCCGGAGACCACGATCCGCGTTCCCTGCGCTTCGATTTCAATTTGCGCGGAGCCCAGTACATGCCCTGCGGGATGGAAGCGGATCGCAACACCGTTGATCGAAATGGTTTCTCCGAAGGCCGCGCTCTGTGACGTCACACAGAAATCCTCACCATAGCGGATCGCCATAATATCCAGGGTCTGTCGGGTAGCGAGAACGTGTGTGTGGCCCGAGCGAGCGTGGTCGGAATGTCCGTGCGTAATCAACGCCCGGTCGACGGGACGAACCGGATCGACAAAAAAATCACCCAGCGGGCAATAAAGCCCACCGGGTGTCGGATGAAGAAGAAGGTCCGGCTTGATCATGCCGAGAACATAGGGCGCCCGAAGACGCCCTTCCAGCGCTCACTGCGTAAAGCGCGAAACGGCGTAGAAGCCGGCCGCCGAGGCCGTAGCGGAGAGAAACGCACCCCAGGCCATGTCGACGAGGCTGACCTGCAGAGACCAGCCCTTCAGTGTGGCGAGGTTCGTCATGTCATAGGTGCCATAGGCGAGCAGGCCGAGCAACGCCCCGTTGAAGATCGCCGTCAACAGACTGCCGGCAGAAACGGCCGGCATGACGGCGAAATAGACGAGACCAATGACGTAGAACAGATAGAAAATTCCAGCCGGCGCGAAGTTCGGCGTCGCCAAGAGCAGGCTTCCGATATGTTGGCGGTAAAAGCCGATTGCGATGCGCGTGAGCCACAGAAAATCGAGCGCGAAGAAGACCACGGCCGTCGAAACATAGGCAATCACATAAGCCATTGGTCTTCTCCCTCGGGCCGGGCTTCGGCCCGGCCTTCCATCAGATTCCGAGTACCGGCTGGACGAGCCGAACAAGCAGGCTCTTAAACTTCAGCGGCGCGTCGGTCACGGCGAGACAGATGCAGTCCTCGTCCGGTGTCGCAACCGGCTGATGGGTCAGTGTCTCGTCGGCCTCCTCGATGTCACCCCGCTTGAAAACGGTCGCGCCATCGGTGAAGGCGCCCTTCAGCACCAGCGTCAGTTCACGCCCGCCATGAGAATGCTCCGGCACGGGCTTGCCAGCCGGGATCTTGAGAAGCCGGACCTGGCTTTCCGAATCGCCCGTCTTGATCGGGATATGATAGGCACCGCGTCCGAGGGCCTTCCACTTCAACACCTCGACATCGCCGCCGAGATAAGAGCGCAAAGGCTCGGGAAGAACCGGAACGTCAGCGGGCGTCGCAACGGGCTTGGCTGCAGATGCCCTCGATGAACCCTCCGAAGACAGCTTTGTCTTCATCGCGGCCCAGCTATTGGCCGAAGTCGCCACGCTCTCGTTTTCATCGACCGCCTCAAGCAACTGCCCGCCGGTATGCTCCATGAAGGACAGCCGGTCACGGCAGGTCGGGCACAGCGCCAGATGTGTCGCAACAGCGATGCTCCAGCCTTCGGTCAAGTTGCCCGTGGCATAATCGAGCAGCAGTTCGTCGCTGATATGATGTTGGACGTGGAGCGTCATGCCCGCTCCTCCAGTGCTGCACGTAGCTTGGCGAAGGCCAGCCGGATGCGCGATTTGACGGTTCCCATCGGCAGGCCGAGTTCGGCTGCGATCATGCTGTGAGAGGCTTCTCTGTAGAATGACATTTTGAGGAGTTCGAGCTGTTCGGGTGGTAGGGTTTCCATGGCACGGCGGAGACGATCGGCCTCCTGGCGCGTTTCGAATTCTATATCGGCCGGCGGCACGTCATCCGGCACGAAAGCCGGATCGGTCGGATCGAAAGTCGGCCGTTTCTCGCGACGAAACGCGTCTATTCTGAGATTTCTGGCGATTGTGAAGATCCAGCTCGATACATTTCCCCGCGTCGGGTCGAATTGCTCGGCCTTGTTCCAGACCGCGAGCATGGTCTCTTGCATCAATTCCTCGGCGGCCTGCCCATCCCGGGCGAGCTTGGCCATGTAGGCACGCACTTTCGGACCATAATACTTGAAGATCGTCTCGAAGGCTTCGATGTCACGATCACGGCCCACTGCGGCCAAAAGTTGCGAGAATTTACGCTGGTCCAGTTCTTCCACCGACTCGGTCATCGAAACGCTTTTTTTCCCTCTTTTGAGCGACGCAACGACCTGTTGCCGCGCGGTTCGCCCGGGGTCATTCTGGCACGCATAAGCCGAGATGTGTATGGCGTTCATCATGAAAGGCTCTACGCCGAGCCTGTTTGCCCGGATCACCGAACTCGAATTTATTCGCTACGATCAATCCATTGCGAAATGCTGTGCGTAGTCATGGGCAAAACCTTTCAGTGTTTTGGTCGGTAAAGGGCAGGTAATGGATATTGGTGTCTCGAAGGCCGCATTCGGCGGTAAACGCAGGATCGCGGTCATCGGCTCGGGAATATCGGGTCTGTCATGCGCCTGGCTGCTTTCCAAGACCTTGGAAGTCGTCCTTTACGAAACAGAAGACCGTGCCGGTGGCCACTCCAACACGGTGCTGGCGCCAGGTATCGCCAAGGACATCCCCGTCGATACCGGCTTTATCGTTTACAACGACCGCAATTACCCCAATCTCGTGAAACTCTTCGAACACCTCGACGTACCCACCTTGCCGTCGAACATGTCATTTGCCGCCTCACTCGGCGGTGGGGCGTTCGAATACTCGGGGTCGGGTCTGGCTAGACTGCTCGGGCAGAAATCCAACCTTCTGCGACCGCGCTTCTGGCGCATGGTCAAGGACATCCTCCGTTTTTACAAGGAAGCACCCGCGCTCCTCGAGAAGCGCGAACTGGAAGGTGTGTCGCTCGGCGACTACCTGGCATCCGCCGACTACGCACCGACCTTTGTGGAGGACCATCTCCTGCCGATGGGTGCTGCCATCTGGTCGACGACAGCTTCGGAAATGCGTCTCTATCCGCTGCACGCTTTCATCCGCTTCTTTGCCAACCACGGCCTCCTGACACTCAAGGATCGTCCGCGCTGGCGTACGGTGAAGGGCGGCAGCCGTGAATATGTCGCGCGCATTCTCGCCGATTTCACCGGTGAAGTTCGTCTCGCAACGGCCGTGACAGGGGTTCGACGTGGCAGCGCTGGCGTCGAGGTGACCGATGTTCGCGGCGGCGTGGAAACCTTCGACGACGTCGTACTTGCCACACATGCGAACCAGAGCATCGATCTGCTCGAGGATGCCGATGGGGATGAGCGCGAGGTGCTGGAATCCTTCCAGTACACACCGAACCTCGCAGTCTTGCATTCCGATGAGCGCCTGATGCCGAAGCGGAAGTCGGTGTGGTCGAGCTGGAACTATGTGGCCGAGAAGCAGGCAGATGCCAGCGACACACTCTGCGTTACCTATTGGATGAACATGCTGCAGTCCCTTGACCCGGCGACGCCGCTCTTCGTCACGCTCAACCCCTGCCGTCCGATCGACCCCTCGAAGATCATCAGGACCTTCAATTACGAACATCCGCTTTTCGACGTCGCGGCCATCCGTGCCCAGCGCCGCATCTGGCAACTCCAGGGCCGCCGCAACACCTGGTTCTGTGGCGCCTATTTCGGGAGTGGCTTCCATGAGGACGGGCTTCAGGCCGGGCTTGCGGTTGCCGAAGCGCTCGGCGGCGGTCGCCGGCCGTGGACGGTCGAAAACGAGTCTGGCCGCATTGTGATCAACCGCGAGCTCGAGGCTGCGGAATGATCGAGCACTCCGCCATCTATGCCGGCCATGTTTTGCATGCCCGCAGCCGGCCAAAAAAACACAGCCTCCGCTACAGCGTGTTTTCGCTGCTGGTTGACCTCGACGAGATCGACCAGCTGAACGAGAAACTCCGCCTGTTCGGCTATAACAAGCCCGCCCTCTATTCCGTGCACGATGCCGACCACGGCAACGGGCGAACGGGTGAGTTGCGATCCTGGGTCGAGGAGCGTCTCGCGGCCGCCGGGCTTGAAGGCCGCAGTTGGACGATCCGGATGCTCTGCTATCCGCGGATCCTCGGTTATGTCTTCAACCCGATCACGGTGTATTTCTGCTACCGGCCGGAAGGCCAGCTGGCGGGCGTGCTTTACGAGGTGTGCAACACGTTCAACGAGCGCCACACCTATGTGATCCCGGTCGAATCCGAAGCGACCGGGATCCTGCGCCATCGCTGCGCCAAGGAGATGTATGTCTCTCCCTTCATTCCGATGAACTGCGAATACAACTTTCGCATCAGCCCGCCTGCGGACGACGTGGCAATCAATATCGGCGAGAGCGATCCGGATGGTCCGATGCTCTTCGCGACCTTTTCCGGCAAGCGTCGCCCATTGTCGGATCGGGCCTTATTGCGCATGCTGGTGGCCTATCCCCTGATGACCATGAAGGTGATGGGGGGCATCCACTGGGAGGCGCTGAAACTCTGGTGGAAAGGCGTTCCGATCTATCGGCACAAGCCGGCGGCAGCCAGGATTGCGTCGACGATCGTCGTGCAGAATGGGATGGGTAAGTCATGAGTCACGCCGAAGGGGAAATGCAGCCGATCGTGAGCGGTCTAACCTTTTGGCAGCGCATGATGTGCCGCTGGGCAGACCGCATTGCCGTCGGACGTCTGACGCTCCAGTTCGAGGGCTATGGGGAGCACGTGGCGATCGGCGAAAAACCTGGGCCGAATGCTGTTCTGTGTGTTCGCAATGCCAGCCCTGTACTGCGTCTTCTGACCGGTGGCACCCTCGGCTTCGCGCAGTCCTTCATGGACGGCGACCTGGACTCGCCCGACATCGGCGCCGTCCTGGAGCTCGCCCTGTCCAACGAGGCCCAGCTCGGAGCCGTGCTTGCCTCGTCCTCCGTATTCAAGGCCCTGGCGCGCCTGCGGCACAAGCTGCGGCGCAATTCGAAAAAGGGTAGCCGGCGAAACATCGCCTATCACTACGATCTTGGAAACGCATTCTACGAGCTCTGGCTCGACCGGACGATGACTTATTCCTCGGCGCTCTACAGCGCGCCGGGCATGTCACTTGCGGATGCGCAGGAAGCCAAATACGCCCGCATTGTCGAGGAGTTACAGATCGGGCCGGATGACCATGTGCTGGAGATCGGCTGCGGCTGGGGAGGATTTGCGGAACATGCGATTCGCAAGACCGGTTGTCGCGTGACCGGGCTGACGCTCTCGGTCGAGCAGGCGAAGTTTGCCCGCGAGCGCTTGGAAAAGGCGGGTTTGGCCGATCGTATCGACATCCGGCTGGAGGACTACCGGGACTGCAGCGGTCAGTACGACAAGATCGTTTCGATCGAGATGTTCGAAGCCGTCGGCGAAGAAAATTGGCCCGTCTATTTCGAGGCTGTCCAGAAGCGTCTGGTTCCAGACGGGAAGGCGCTGATCCAGACGATCACCATCGATGAGAGCCGCTTCGACTATTATCGCCGCAGCGCCGATTTCATCCAGACCTACATCTTCCCGGGCGGCATGCTGCCCTCGATTACCGTCTTCGAGCGAGATGCCATGGCAGCTGGCCTGAAGATCGGCGATCGCTTCCGCTTTGGCCGCGATTATGACCGCACCTTGCTCGCATGGGATAGTGCGTTTACCGCCAACTGGCAGAAGATCGAACCGCTCGGCTTCGATCGTCGTTTCCAGCGCATGTGGCGGCTCTACCTGCATTATTGCGCCGTCGGCTTCCGCTTCGGCCGCATCGATGTCGTACAGTTCAGGCTGGACAAGCCAGCCTGAACATCGTCCTTGCTTGTCGAAGAGAAGCTTTTGTCACTGCCTTGGCCGCAGCATCCGGCGCGTGAGGGCAAACCGCAGCGAATGCGGCAGCGCATGCAGAAACCGGATGGCAAGCGCCATCTTCCACGGGAAAATGATCTCGAATTTCCCCTTCGCCAGGCCTTTGGCGATGGTATCGGCCGCTTCTTCCGACGAAACGAGAAACGGCATCGGAAAATCGTTCTTCTCCGTCAGCGGCGTGTCGACGAAACCCGGATTGACGATGGTGATCTTCACCCCGTGCCGTTCGAGTTCCGGATAGAGCGCCTCGCACATGACGTTGAGGGCGGCCTTGGTCGCGCCATAGGTGGCCGCACCCGGCAGCCCGACATAGCCGGAAACCGAAGCAACGACTGCGATATGGCCCTGGCGGCGCGCGATCATCGCCGGCATCACGGTTTCGAGGCAGGACGCAGTGCCGAGCACGTTGAGATCGAACATCTGCCGCGTCCGGCTCAGTTCGAAAGCCTCGGCATAGTCACGCGTGTATGATCCTGCAGCAAAGACTGCGAGGTCGACCGCGCCCATCTCGTCTTCAATTGCCGCGAAGACCCGCTTAACAGCGTCCGGATCCGTCACGTCGATCGGATACGCGCCGATCTTTCCCGGGTGGCTCGTTGCGAACTCGGCCAAGGCATCGGCGCTGCGTGCACTGACCGCGACACGGTATCCGTCCCGCAGAAGCCGTTCGGCAAGGGCTCGGCCGATGCCGGAGCTGGAACCCGTAATCCAGGCGATCTTGGTCATGACATCCTCTTGTTTTCTGTCATGACCAATACGCCGGGGTCCCCACTCTGGTTCAGACTTTCCAGCCTTCGAGCAGTGATAGTCCCTGGCTGAGCAGCGTGGCGGCGCTTTCCTTGTCCGCTGCTTCCACATAGCAGCGCATTTCCGGCGCATTGCCTGAAGGCCTGAAATGGACGACCCGACCGTCAGCCAGCGTCACTCGCAGCCCATCCATGTCGCTGACCGCCTGGACGGCACCAAGAGGGGCCAGAAAAGCGCCCAGTTGATCCGGTGAGCTTCGGAGATGCGCCATCAGGCTGGCACTGCGTTCACCGGCATAGTTTTCCAGCCGGTCGCTGAGCGCAACGGGCAGGCTGAAGTCTTCGACCAGCGCCGAAAGCGAGAGGTCCCGTTTCGCCGCCGTGCCGAGGACGGCAAGTGCGGGCAGGAAGCTGTCGCGTGTCGGCAGGGCCTTGATCGATTTGCCTCCGATGATGAAATCCGATCCCAGCATCAAGCCACCATTGGCCTCGAAGCCTACGACACCGACTTGTCCGGCCGACAGGCACTCCTCCATGGCGGCGATGACGTAAGGAGAGCCGACCCTGGTCCGCAAGATATCGAACCCTCCGTCCCTTTCGAGGCCCGAATTGGATGTGACCGGTGTCGCCACAGCGGATGCCGCGAGAAACCGGGCAGTGATCAGGCCGAGCAGGTCGCCGCGCAATGGCACGCCGTGTTCGTCCGCCACGAGGGGGCGGTCCCCGTCTCCATCGGTGGACAGCACAGCATCGAGTGCCAGCTCGTCCGTCCAGCGGGCGAGTTGGTTGATGGTGTCTGGCGACACGGCTTCGGTATCAACCGGAATGAACTGCTCTGAGCGTCCGAGCGGAAAGACAGTGGCACCGCAATGCTCAAAGACGGTGACGAGCATGTCCCGCGCGACTGAGCTGTGCTGGTAGATGCCGATGCGTTTGCCCTTGAGCCCATCCGACGGAAGGATGTCGAGATTGCGGTCGATGAAGAGCTTCGTCGCCTCGGCTTCCCGGTCTTGCCCTGCGCCTGCCTCCACGCGATTTGCCTCTGGATCGGCTGCTAACTCGGCGGCGAGACGGGTGATCGCCTCTTCATCCGCCTTGTTCACTTCGCCGTCAGGCCGGTAGAATTTGATCCCGTTGCGATCAGCCGGGATATGCGACCCGGTCACCATCATACCGGCAGCGCCGATCGAGGAGCCGTAAAGGGCAAGTGCCGGTGTGGGGATCGTGCCGCAGTCGATGGGCTCCAGCCCAACGCGCTTCACGGCTGCCATGATAGTGGAGGCGATCTCGGGGCTTGATGGGCGAAAGTCCCGGCCGATCACCACTGGCGCCCCCGGCTGGAGGCTGCCGCTGTCCAACATGTGCCGGGCGAACGCCGTGGCATAGAGCGCTGAAACGGAGCCCACCAGATCCGTCGATAATCCTCTCAGTCCGCTCGTCCCGAACTTTACCGACATGCGCGTTCTCCTCGGCCTCTTGCACTCAGACGGCCTTATATGGGCCGACGGCGCTACGGCATCAAGCAGGAGCCGGTTGTCTGGTCTTTATCGGGCTGGGAAATGCCATCAGGCAGAAATGAAAAGAGCCTGGCGCGGGAGGAGGATGCGCCAGGCTCTTAAACTTGATCGGCAATTGGGAGGAGGAGGAGTATTGCCGATCCTACCGAGCGGCACTGGGAGGAGGAGTGCGCCGCTTCGATGCTTTGGTTATACCCAGGTTGCTTTGGTCTGCCAATGATTGTTGTTGCAACGCAGCAGTGCGTTTTTCGCATGGCTCATCGCATCGACTGGTCTGCCCACCGGCGCTTTCTGGCTGCGATTGCTTTCGTCTCTTTCTCTTCAGGATGTAAAACGGAAAACGAACGTTCGTTTGCACAGAATTTCACCATCCATCCTCCCTGCCTATGCCTGTCGCATGCGCTGATCACAGAGCTGTTACCGCCGAGGCCAGTATCTACGGGCCTGTCTGGGCGGGATGGTGCGGTCAGAGGCTTTCGGATATAGCGGGCAGAACTGACATCTGACGTCCGGAGGCACGTATGACGACGATTCGCTATCATGTAGGAGACATTTCCGACGTACATGCGGCCCGGTACACCGATGCGATCGCGATCGATACGGAAACCCTGGGCCTCGTGCCGCGTCGGGACCGTCTCTGCGTGGTGCAATTGTCCTCCGGTGACGGCACAGCAGACGTGATCAAGATCGCCGCTGGCCAGACGGCCGCGCCGAACCTGGTCGCCATGTTGGCGGATCCAGCGCGCCAAAAGATCTTCCACTATGGTCGTTTTGACATCGCAGTGCTGTTTCAGACCTTCGGCGTCACCACGACGAATGTATTCTGCACGAAAATCGCGTCACGGCTGACCCGTACTTATACGGATCGTCACGGGCTCAAGGACAATCTGAAGGAATTGCTGGAGGTCGATATTTCAAAGGCGCAGCAGTCATCGGATTGGGCTGCGGAAACTCTCAGCCAGGCCCAGCTCGAATATGCCGCTTCGGATGTGCTGCACCTGCATGCCCTGCGCGACAAGCTCACCCAGCGACTTCTTCGCGATGGGCGCATGGAGCACGCCACGGCTTGCTTCGCCTTCCTGCCGACCCGCGCCAAACTCGATCTGCTGGGCTGGGAAGAGACCGACATCTTCGCTCACAGTTGAGGATTCGCGCCGGCGCCTTCGACGCTACCGTCGTCGGCTGATCCCGATCCGGGCCATCACATCGCTCGGGATCGCGTAGTGGCGCACCATATCGCCCTGGTTGCGCAAGCCGCACAACTCGCGCTGAACAGTGAGGGCGAAAACCGCATCGGCCGCAGCATCACGCAATGCATCTAGGTCGGCAGGTGCGCTCCGTTCCACGCGGGCCTCGGCGAGTGCTGCCAGCGCCGCCTCCGCCTTGCGTCCGGCTCGGCCGAGAGCATCCGCTTTTTCCCCGGCAAGCTCCAGATCAAGGGGTGTAATCAGGCCGTTCTGCGAGGAGGAGAGCAGGGATGCGGGAGGTTTGAAGCTCACGACTAGACCTTCTTGTGGATGAGAACTGGGGGAAATCCGAGTACTGGCGCCAAGGTTTCGTTAACCGAGACTTCGCATGATCCTCCCGTACAAATCGGTAACGGTACGGGCATTTCAAGTTGCGCGTCCCCATAAAGGCGTAGATCAGGCGACCATGACGGAAGCATCCAGTATCCTCCTCGACTCGGTATCCCGTAACCTATCCAGCTATGAAGCAGACCTGATCGAAGCGCCCGCCGACCTCGGAGAAACGGAAGACAGTGGCCCGCGCTATGCGCCGGCGAATTGGCTTGACGCCTTCATCATGGACGAGCGCAGTCGCTCCGACGAAGCCTTCGGAGAGCGGGTCCCAGTCCCTTCGGACGAGGCAGGACTCTATCCCCGTTTCATGCGTCTCGTCGACTGAGCTACCGCGGCAGGCTGGCGGCCGTTGCCCGCGCGCGGATCTCGTCCAGGCTCCAATCCACCAGCAATTCACCGTTCTGCCAAACCGGCACGAGGAGATTGGGCCGCGCGCCGAGATCTTCGAGCGGAATCGGCATGATATCGTGCCCGTCGGCGATCGCAGCCACCCGACCGGCCATGGCGATCCGTTCCTGCGGATTGGAGGGACGACGAACTACGGGGCGCCATTGCTCACTGCCGTCCTGAACGGCGCTCGTGCGCATGGTGAAGGACATCGTGTCCCGGTTGATCTTGTGCAACAGGCCCGAGCCCATGCCGAAGGAAATGTTCTCCGCGGAAAAACCCATGCCTTCGAGCCTGCCGAGAATCATCTGAATGTCTTGTAGCGAGACGCCGTCCGACTGGAGCACGCGTACATTGCCGTCCAGGACCTTGAAGCCCTTGCCATTGAGCCGCGTACCATAAGCGTAAGCCAGCTGCGCGACGACCTGGACCGGCGTTTCGATCGGATCGCCGCTGTCGGGGCGAACGACGAGAATGCCGCCGGCGGCGCGCACCTTCGTTTGCAGTTTCTTGCCCCAGATCTCCGACACGGCATTGTGCAGGTCGAAGCTGTCGGACACGACCGAATAGGCGCCGAAGCGTGCAAAATTGTCGATCAGGTTGGAATAGGCCTCGGTCTCCTGCGTCTGGCCCCAGGCGATGATCGTGCCGTGCTCGGCGGCCGGGATCGACTGGGCCGGCATGGACGCCTGGTAGAAACGGCGTGCCTGCAGTATGGCCGGCAGCGAATCCGAACTGTTGAAATGCACGAGATGCGCGGCACCGCCGATTGCAGCCTGTTCCACGCTCGATGTGCTGCGGCAGCCATAGTCGCTGATTCGGCTCGGCTGCAAGCCCATGGGGTCGTCTGTCGTCCTGTCGAGGAACGGCTGGATCGCCATGCGCAGGCGCCAGGCGGTAGTGGCGACCGTCGAGGGATACCAGATAGCCCGAAGCAGCGCTGTCTCCATATAGGAGCTCAGCCAAGGCACGAGCGGATCGGTGTTCACCACCTGCATGACAGGCACGCCGCGGCGGATGGCCGAGCCTTCCGCCAGCGCTTCTATCCGGAGCGGCAACAGGCCGCCATGGGCGTTGAGAATATGTTCCCAGCCACTGCGGTCGAAAGGCTGGCCATGGGCCTTTGAAACTTCCTCAGCCTCTTCGATATCCGCTCGGCTGATCGGCCTGGACAGATACTCCTTGAGGAACATCTGCAGCCCGAAGAACATCACTTCTGGACGAAACGAGTTGCCACGCGTGGTCACGAATGCACTGACGGCCCGGGTATCCTTCGGATACTGCAGAAAGATGCCGAGCTTGTAGCTGTCGGTGTTCAGAAGAAGATTGCGTGTCATGCCGGCACTTGTCCTTGGTCATTGGGGCGACGGTCCGCCGCGGCGTGCATGATGACGGCCAATCAATGCGCGAAGCTGGTGCCTTGTGGCGCAATGCCCGCCGTTAGGGTTTGATTAACCATAACGCGCGAAGATTGCGGATCGGCGGAGGTGTCGCTGATGGGCAGCAGCGGCCTCGTGGTCCGTGAAAGTTCCTGATCGACACTGCAGCCCAGAGGCACCAGAACCGGAGAGGTTGCCCATGCTTCCTCCAGTCCTTGCGTCCGCAAATCAGGTGACGACCGCGACGGAGGCCAGACAGCGTCCGGATCAGATCGCAATCACCCGACCGGCAACGGTCTCCCCAGTCGTGACGTCGGGACGAATCGACCAGAGTTCCGCAATTGCCGGACAGCTCAACATCATGCTGCTTTCCGTGCCTGAGCGAATGTCCCAGAACCTGGCCGCTTTGGCCGATGTCCTGGGCGCAGCGTTGAAGATCGAACGCCGTACCGAGGAAAGCCTGAACGATTACATGGGCAGGCTGATCGCAGGGATCGCAGCTCTGCCGCCGGGCGATCGGGCGAAGCTGCAGAAACTTCTTTCGCAGGCCTTCGCCGGTTTGCAGCTGCGCACGCTGCTCGAGGCCATGGCGAGCCCATCCGGGCCAGAGCGCGCGACCCTTGCACTTTATCTCGAGCTTTACCGCCAGAAGGACCGAGACGGCGCCACGCGCTCGGTCATCTCATCCTATCGCGAACTTGCAGGGGAGGGGCGCTCCAACGCATCGAATGCCGGCCGGACCACCGCCGCAAATGACCGTCTGAGGCCGGCTGCTGTACCAGAGCCTTCGCCGGCGAAGGCAGTCTCACTGCCGCCGCTCTCGCCGTCCACGCCGTCCCCGGATGGCCAGAAGCCGGGCGAGGACTACCCCTCGTCACCGGCCTCGATCCAGGACCCGCGAGCATCCTCCACTCCCTTGCGGTCACAAGCCCGAGGAGCCACGTCACCCGGATCTCAAAGCCAGGCTGATGCGCGCACTGTCGACGCGATGGCGCTCAAGTCTGTTTCAGTGCCTGCTGCAGCGAGCGGCCCGTCGCAAACAGAGGCAGCACCGAAAGCCGGGCGAAGCCTCCCTCCCTCTGCGGTTCCCTTGGTCGATCGCATGGAACAGCCCCAGGTTTCGGATACAGTCGCCCCCTCCGCCAATCGAACTGCCGTGAGTCGAGACGAACGGGGTGCCGATACGACGGATGCATCGGCCAAGGCGCAGGCCGCTTCACCCATGCCGCTGCCGACGGCTGAACCGGGAGCGAAGGCTGCGCTTCCCCAAGCTGGCGGCTGGCTCGCCGAACTGCTGGAGATGGACTTCGTCAAAACCCTGCTGGCACTGAAAACGCTGTCCATGGACGAGCCCACGGCCGCCCCGCAGGGCGCGCTTGACCGGCCAATACCTGCGGATCCTCAACCGCCGACTGCAGCAACCGACCCGAAATTTGATACCGAAGAGACGGAACTGGCATCCCCCATACCGGAGGCAGCTCAAGCCTCCGACACCGCGGACAATGAAACCCAACCGGTCCCGTTCCTGCTGGCCGAGCAGGCCGCTACCCGGCCGATCCTTGCCCGCGAGTGGGGCGTGCCACTGCCTTTCGTCTCCTACCTGATCGAGGATGAAGTTCAGTGGGAGGAAGAGGTCAGGGAAGAAGACGGGCGGGAGGCCGAGGATGAGGGGCATCCTGAGGAGGAAGCCGACCGGGAGGGCGAAGAGCCTTCCGGGGACGTGCTGCCATCGGCCGAGACCGATGATCAGCCCGCAGACCACGGAACCACGCCCGCTCTCCCTCATGGCGACGCGACACCAACCCGAGCCCTGCCGGCACCATCGGACACCAGCGTGCCGCTTCCGCCAGAACCTGCTCACGAGCTCTATCTGCGGATGGCCGGTCTCAACTGATTTCCCGTTCTGACAAAGAAAAGCCCGCCGGGATCGCTCCCGGCGGGCTCTTTTATTCAATTAACAGCGAGGATTAGTCGTTGTTGCGGTTCTTCAGGGCTGCACCCAGGATGTCGCCGAGCGAAGCGCCAGAGTCGGACGAACCGAACTGAGCAACGGCTTCCTTCTCTTCTGCGATCTCGAGAGCCTTGATCGACAGCATGACCTTGCGGTCCTTCTTGGAGAAGTTGGTGACGCGAGCGTCGACAACCTGACCGACCGAGAAACGCTCCGGACGCTGATCGTCACGATCGCGGGCCAGGTCGTTGCGGCGGATGAAGGACGTGATGTCCTCGTGGTTGACCAGCTTCACTTCGATGCCGCCATCATTGGTGCCGATGACTTCGCACGAAACAACGGCGTTCTTGCGCAGGTCGCCGGAAGCAGCAGCGTCGCCGACTGCATCCTTGCCGAGCTGCTTGATGCCGAGCGAGATGCGTTCCTTCTCGACGTCGACGTCGAGAACGACAGCCTTGACCATGTCACCCTTGTTGAACTCCTCGATGACCTGTTCGCCTGGACGGTTCCAGTCGAGGTCGGAGAGGTGAACCATGCCGTCAACGTCGCCTTCGAGGCCGATGAACAGGCCGAATTCGGTCTTGTTCTTGACTTCGCCTTCGACTTCAGTGCCGGCCGGATGGCTGAAGGCAAATGCCTGCCACGGGTTCTCGAGGGTCTGCTTGAGACCGAGCGAGATACGGCGCTTTGACGGATCGACTTCGAGAACGACGACGTCGACGTCCTGCGTGGTCGAAAGGATCTTGCCGGGATGAACGTTCTTCTTCGTCCAGGACATTTCCGAGATGTGGATCAGGCCTTCGATGCCCGGCTCCAGCTCGACGAATGCACCGTAGTCGGTGATGTTCGTGACGGTACCGGAGATCTTCTTGCCAACCGGGTACTTGGCAGCAATGCCATCCCACGGATCAGACTCGAGCTGCTTCATGCCGAGCGAGATGCGGTGGGTTTCCTGGTTGATACGGATGATCTGAACCTTGACCGACTGGCCGATGGACAGGATTTCCGAAGGATGGTTGACGCGGCGCCATGCCATGTCGGTGACGTGCAGCAGGCCGTCGATGCCGCCGAGGTCAACGAACGCACCGTAATCGGTGATGTTCTTGACGACGCCGTCAACAACCTGGCCTTCTTCGAGGTTCTGAACGATTTCAGAACGCTGCTCGGCGCGAGACTCTTCAAGAACCGTACGACGCGAGACAACGATGTTGCCGCGACGCTTGTCCATCTTGAGGATTTCGAAGGGCTGCGGGTTGTGCATCAGCGGGGTGACGTCGCGGATCGGACGGATGTCGACCTGCGAACGCGGTAGGAAGGCAACGGCGCCGTCGAGGTCAACCGTGAAGCCGCCCTTGACCTGGTTGAAGATGACGCCTTCAACGCGCTCGCCAGCTTCGAACTTGGCTTCCAGCTTGATCCAGCTTTCTTCGCGACGAGCCTTCTCGCGCGACAGAACTGCTTCGCCGAGAGCGTTTTCGATGCGCTCGACGTAAACTTCGACTTCGTCGCCGACCTTGAGCGTGCCGTCCTTGGCGCGTGCACCGAATTCCTTCAGCGCGATGCGGCCTTCGACCTTAAGGCCGACGTCAACGATAGCGACGTCCTTTTCGATGGCCGTGATGATGCCCTTGGCAACATAGCCTTCGGCCAGATCGGTCTTGGCAAAGGATTCCTCGAGGAGGGCAGCAAAGTCCTCGCGCGACGGGGTAGAAACAGACATGAAATCTCCTAGTCGCATCCCACTGGATGCGTGAGCGCCGGGGGTTGGTGTTGATCTTGGCCGGCATCCGATCCGCTCTTTTCTGAAAGAGCAATCCGGCGCGGGGACTGGGTGTCGGCCATAAAGGGTCCGGCTTGGCCGGATCCTGGTCACTTCATTTCGTCAGGGCAGCGTCGATGATCGTCTTCGCCGCCAAGAATGCGGCCTCTATACTCATTTCGGAAGTATCTAGCAAGTGCGCGTCTTCAGCCGGTTTCAAAGGGCTGTCGGCCCGTCCCATGTCGCGCTCGTCCCTAATCTTCACGTCTGAGAAGATTGCCTCGAAATCGGCCTCGAGACCTTTGGCGATGATTTCGTCATATCGCCGCCGCGCTCGCACCTCCGGCGAGGCGGTGACATAGAGCTTCACGGGCGCCTCTGGGCAGACCACGGTGCCGATATCGCGCCCGTCCAGCACCGTGCCGGGTGCGCGCTTCGAAAACGCCCTTTGCGCCTCGACCAGCGCCCGGCGAACGGCCGGCATCACCGCAATCTTCGAGGCCGCTTCCCCGATCTCGTGTGCCGAAAGAACGTCGCGATCGAGCCCTGCCAGTTCTACGGCAAGCGCCACGCGCTCGGCGACGCCTTCGTCGTCAAGTGGCAGCCCGGCGTCGAGAAGCGCTTTGGCTGTCGCGCGATAGGTGAGGCCCGTGTCGAGATGATGAAAGCCATAGGTCTCCGCTATCCTTCTCGAGAGTGTCCCCTTGCCGGCGGCAGCCGGTCCATCGATGGCGATGATCATTCGACCCTCATTGTCTCTGCCTGTCATAGCATGGCTGATACAAATCTTGTGTCCCCTTGCCAAGCGAAGCATGCGGACCCACGGTTGCCAAAATACCTGCGCAGATAGCCTTTGACAGGACCGTCTTCAGCGATTAAGGGGACCGACTACAGTTTGGCCGGCCTCGCGCCGGGCGCTTGGCGCATGCCCTTAATCTTCACGACTTCATGAGGCTTTGACAGTGGCGAAGGCAGAACTTGGAACGAAACGCACTTGCCCCGACACGGGCAAGAAATTCTACGACCTGAACAAGGACCCGATCGTGTCGCCGTACACGAACAAGTCCTGGCCGCTTTCCTATTTCGAGGAAACCTCGGTCGCAGCCATCATGGAGAAGGCTGAGGAAGAGGAAGTCGCCGAAGTCGATACCGAGAACACGGATGTCGAGCTCGTGTCCCTTGAGGACGCCGACGAGGCATCGGGTGACGACATCCCTGATATCGGCGACGACGACGTCGAGATCGATGGCGATGACGACGACACCTTCCTCGAAGCCGATGAAGACGATGACGACGATGACATGACCGGCCTGATCGGCGTCACCGGCGACGACGACGAAGTCTGATATTTCAAGGATTTCGAGCCCGGGCTTAAAAAAATGCCCGGGCTTTCATTTTTCGGCTTGCCATCTCCGACTACCGGAAGTATCAAGCCGCCACCCCGACGGAAGCGGTGCTTTCCAAGGGGTTCCCGGAGCCGGAATAAACCCGGTACCCTGA
>JAESGV010000112.1_pt1 | contig 134996 bp, 149 predicted proteins | sample 9269781 | NCBI WGS metagenome assembly JAESGV01 (sample SAMN15741586, study PRJNA653496) | algae metagenome | isolation source: Tildeniella torsiva UHER 1998/13D and co-occurring heterotrophs from... | place: Slovakia: Slovak Paradise National Park, Hrabusice, Kosice Region | collected 2000-01-01 | reverse complement strand
TGCCACATCATTTGTATCAGATGATGTTAATGTGACGTGTATACAGAATGTTCCTCTATCTGGTGAGCTGCACGAAGTATACATATGGTAATAATTCAAAGCTGTAAACTACAACTCAGTCCGTACATTTTTTGACAAAATCTTCACTTTATTAATTACATTTTGATTCTCTTTTGGTTCTGCTTGTCACCACTACTATCATGCTTTCTTTTTACAGCTTTCTTAGCTCGTGGAAATAAAAAATCAGCGTCGAGATCTGAACCCAAGAAAGCTGTCTTTCTTTTTTCATTCAAGAAGTCTACTAGTTCTGCAATCTTTGACAAAGTCTCTCCTTGAACTTCGATACACGTGCAACAATTTCGCAATGAATAAATCTTAAAGTGTTTCACCTTGCTGTTCAACTTAGCAAATATATCTTCCTGTGACAGTTCTCTGTTATGTTTGATAACGATAAGGCTATCTCGATTATACCTTACTACAAATGTTATTGAAGATTAATATCGTACCTTCGTTTCTGTTAGTAGAAAACAGAACCATAGGTGTGTGACTCGGAACACCTAACCAGTTTGAATCAAATCGTCTTCTTAACCTAGTATAACAATAGAATAGGAGACCAACTGTAAACGCTAAAGGAACTGTTGACAGATCTCCTTGTACCAGAACGCTACAAAAAGCAGCAAAAAGTGGCAAATCACTATCGCTCACAGGATTCAAGTTGTTATAGTACGGAAGCGCTAGTACGTCAGTTACACTATGGTTGTTAGGTTAATACAAGACTTACGAAGAAAAAGTCTCCATCACAGTTGGAAATAGGTTGGATTTCTGATTGTCGACATGACTAAACAATCTACTAAAGAATACTAGACCACCTCTAACAACAACTGGGATATCTCCATCAAGACTGCACGTAACGTCACTCAATGTGAAATCCTCACTAAACAAACATCGCACGTTATGAACTCTGGGAAGAGATACTTGTCCACCAAACCATATAGATATCTCCAACTCCTTTACAGGATAGTCTCGCAGAGCGATTTGGTAGTCATTAATGAGCTTACTTGATGCAAAAGGTGGTATATGGTCAATTACTGATTCACTGCACAATTAGTAATATCAAAGATAGCTTACGCGTTATCCATATTAAAGGCACAGAACATTGGCTTGGTTTCAGCTATCATTTGCACCACGTGTTCAAATTCTTGTGCTGTAGTGACCATAGATAGAGTTACATGAGTATAGTGATTTACAGGAGGTGCGTGAATAGGTTTTTCCATGAATTTGTTTCCCTTAGCAAGTTGATCGATACAATGTAATAGTTTAGCGCTGCAAGGACTACAGTTTGGATCACTACTTGTTACGTAAACTCTGATCGACTTACATGCATAGACATGACTTGATAAGATCTCTACACTCCTTTGAAATGTGTTGAGGTATTGTGTTATGTAAATATGTAGCATCATATTCTTGCAAACATGTTCTATTGTTCACTAACTCCCAAAACATGATTCCTAATGCCCAAATATCATTTCTAGTACTCGCAGGAGGTTTTTGAAGGTTTTTACATTCTTTTAGTAAGTTTATGACAAGATCTTGCATACCTGGTGGTAAATACGATTGTGTATACATGAAAAACTGATTCAATCCTTTTCTAGTATCTATGACGCCTGTAAAATCGATCAACTTGACTACGTTGTCAACAATAATAAAGTTGGCGAGTTTGATGTCCAAGTGTAGCACGTAGAGGCTGTGTAGATAGTGCACCGCAGCAATAGCATGTTTCATGATGACTATGACCTGTTCTTCACTACGTGGTTTACTATTGATGTTAGTTTGGGACAAACATACAGTGTCAGTGGTGTTCCAATATCCATAAAGAATATTCCAAAATACGGCTCAAATTGTGTTTTGATGCAAGCGTACAAAGTTGCAATGTTTTTGTGTTTTAGCGTACTCCAAATATTGTGTTCACGTAATATTAGTTGTTGGTTTGCATCTAATCGATACGACTTTGCCGCGACATCAGAATACTTTCCATTCATTAACAACTTTGCACGCCAAATTCTGGAATCGTTTGCGCATTCTGTGATCACTTCCGATAAAAGATATGAATGAGTTGTCGACCTATCAGTTATGGAATCTCCCTTTAAATTATTAGCACGAAACAGAAGACACTACAGTTTGTATGATATTCTTAGAAGCTATCCAGCCCATATATACATCGTACACGCATAAAAGCATACCACTGTTATCACTGAACACAATTAACACCACAGAATCTGCTTCCACCTGAATTGACGCCTCGTTCAAAAAACCAAACGTTAATAATTTTTCATTTGTAGTTCCCGTCGTCAAGTTTAATTCTTTGTCATTTCTTTTTTTCAGGCGCTCGATTAGAGTTTTAATGGATTTTGTATTTGCGTACTGCTCAACTACAGAGCCTATGCGTTCTACATCGCCATCGGTAATAAAAGGGTTTGCAAAATATTCCAAACTGTGATAATTAAACAATCTTATCCTGACTGGACATGTATCGCAAGTCGTTCCCTCCATTAGTGTATTAAATGAAAGCTTTTTGTAATTATTTATTTTTGTTTTTAAAAAAACAATGCCTGAAGTTGGAGACATAATCGATGCTGCAGGAGATACATTCGCTCGCTGCACAAACTGCAATTCACCAAACCATATCTTATGGGATCAAAAGTACGAATACTACGGTTTAGGAAATTATGCTTGCAATAGATGCCATTCTATCACTCAGAACATTCACGCGTCTCGACAACTTACAGTGGAAGATTATTTTGAAAAAATGAGAGATGTAGGAGACTTTGGTAATATTGAAGATGAAGTATGTGAGCTTGTGGAACGCGTATTCGAATTTCCAGACAAAATTCAACGTCTCAAACCACTCACATTTGACAAAACGTGGCTCTACGCAGCGTTATATGTTGTAGATCGCAAGAACAATTCTGTTTTTGCTTTGGACGACTTTGAAGATCCATTAGGAAACAACTGGGAACCATTCTTGGAAACGATTTTGAAGATTATGGACGAAGCATCAATCAATTTCGACTCTCTCGATTTTTCGAAAGATATCAAGCTTTCGCCAAGCATCAACACTAAAGAATCACCTCAAGAATTAGCAAAAGCTGTCGCACAGCAAACCTATGAGCAATACGGATCCGCAAGCAGTAAAATGTCAGCCGTTATAGCATGGTATCTATACTCGAATGGAGATGGTTACTTTAGAAACAGAATTATTAACGAGTTGCAAGAAGCCATTGATGATACAAATGCATAAAATTGTGTATTTATTATTCTCTTGGTTGATTCAAGTCTCTAAAATGTTGGCGTCTTTCCAAGAACAATTTGAATGAATACAAGATCATATTATCTTCTCTGATTTTTCTGGACGTGGTCTGATTGGCGCTAGTTGGAACATTTGCAACATGATTCAATTTTTGCTTTTTAGGTGCGGGTTCCTCCACGATATCAAACTCTTCTACATCGATGCTAATTGCTGTTCCCAATGAAATCTTTGGTGTTGCCTCATTTTCTATGTTTTTGAAAAACAATCGTACTAGTTTGCGCTCCTATTTTTTGTTAATAGAGTTAATTGTCTTACATCATTGGAGATACAACACTTTGTATAAGTGAAGCTTCGACCATCGGAGGTGCCAGTGATCATTACGTCTGGATACTTTTCTCTAGCAGCCTTTATCGCATTCTTGTACTCGTCAGGATGGGTGATCACGGTGTTCTCGAGGTGACACTTGCAGCACTTATTACTGCTGGTTTGGCGTCTTTTGGATGTCATTGTTGGTAAACTTGCAAAACTAATATTTTTAACCGTCCACAAAAAGCTTCTGTGCATCTTACAACGCGTTAAATGGCTTCTTCGACAATGGTTGCTACTTCTAACGACATTATAGCTCGTAATATCTAATTGTGTGTTTCTAAGGCCCTCGTTGTACATTTTATCGATTAGGCTGTATGCTTGATAATCCATGCTAGCTCTCGGTTCGTTATGGTGATGCTACGTAGCAGCTGTTGTGAAGCTTATCATTCTTGTTTAAAATAGTGTGACCTGGTTGTTCTCCGCGATCAACTTGAAGATGTGCAAATCACCTCTCTATCATTAACTTGTTTTCAGCTTTTTTTGCTCATTCTCGCGTCGTTTGTGATTGGAACGCTAGTCGTTTATCAATCTTATCGTGTACGTAGCGATGAAATCGCGTACGATAAATGAAGCCACAGAAACCTTGAGTAGCGTTGTCGTTGACACAAAATAGATTTATGACTTTTGACACGTGCTCTTACAAAAGAGTCAGCCGTAGGTACTTGTGCAACATGAAAGCCGAAATCTGTGACAACCAAATATTTATGAGCTACAAGTTTATAAAATCAACATCATCAAACTTCCAGTACGCATGTAGTGCCAATCCTTTCTTCTTTTTACTTCCAATAACCTATTTTATGTCAGCAACTATCAAACAACCTACCATTACTCTAAAGTTGTACCCAGTAACTGCCGCCACGATAGTCTCCCCTTTAGCCAATGGAGGTGCATCAGTAATCTTGAATTTGTTTTCTGAACTCTTTAGAAGCACCTCATCATTCTCATAGATTATGTTACCATTAGCCGTCAAATGTGTAGCGAATAATTTAAGACTACTTGCATTCACATTGGGAACTTTTCGAACGGTAGTAAGATCGGCTCCACATGTGTACAAACTTTTCGATGTGAGGAAAGCAGTACTATCGTAACCACAAAAAATGTGGTTTATCCTCTCGTTACTAAAGTGTATTTCTGTCAATTGCCGACTTCCTCGGAATCCACATCCAAACACTTTTCCAGTTTCTCTTTTGTTAGTATGTTTGGAATATTCGTACTTGTTAAGATGCAAATGTTATCATAGCCTATGCTTACACTGTGCACCTTGCAATCATCTTTGGGTAACTGTGTCAGTTCAGCAAAGAAGGTATTGTTAAGTATTACGGATCCTACCGTGTATAATGTTCCATTTTCTGTGATTGCGGCACCGATACCGCCGCCACATTCGATGGAAACTATTCGCGAGTCGAACACGTCATGATTATGTCTTGTTATTTTTGGTATCACATCATCTGGGCCTTCGATGCCTAAAAAGACTTTCTGTATTTGTTGAGTATTAGTTACTTAAACATACTTGACCGACGCCGAATATTTCTCCAGGCTCAGACAAGAGAATGGTAAAGTAGCCTCCACATGCGATAGACTTTAATCGTACGTTTGCTGATTCTCCTCTGGGGACCAACGTAAATTCTTTTACTGATTGTTTACTGTTTTCAATACCACATTGACCATCTCCATTACCGCCTACTGCGTAAAGGTCATCGTTATCTACAATTGTAAGTTTGGATTCGTCAGTACCTGTAAGAACCATAGTGTGGTAGTAACCACAGGTGATGTACTTGATTGTGGCTTGTATTTGTTTCATGCCTACGTGCGTCCAGTCTTTCGTAGAACCTGAAACGGCACTTGTACACTGGCTATATTCATTGCTACCTTTGACAAATATTTTGTGCCCTGTCCCTATCACGTCGCCTGTCTGTAGATGTTTTTGCATTTTTGTTACAACAGTATCGGGTTTCTTTAAGGATTTCTAGTAAAGTACCACAGTAAAACAAGTAGAGATGCTAGACGCTAGAAGCTCAATTGAGATCAAATTTTGTTTCTCAATTTCAAACACGAGACAATCTAACGAAATGCTTGCACTTCAAAGACGTATTTCTTGATAGTATTCTTCAGCACCTTCAGGCCACCTTGCTATTAAGAAAAGTTTTACTTGGAGCGCAACTATTATTATCTAGTTCTATTTAGAAGCGCGTTGTATTCGCCACCAACAGACATGATAACCAACGACCCACCGTCAGACCAGGAGCTCAAAGACCATCACGATACTGTATACACGGTCGATACAGAGCCGCACTTACCCAACAGCTCCTCTATTATGTCGCTACACGATATTGATACCGATGCAGCACACATAGAAAAAGAAATAAAAAAAGGGTTTCAAAAAGAAGTAAGAGTAAAAAATTTAGCTCTCAAATTTTAGATGACACCTACGCGGCGGAGAATCAAAGAGACTGCGAATTTATTCTTGATGATGTTTGGTAGTCTTGGAGTTGTGTATGGAGATTTGGCAACAAGTCCACTGTAATTTTATTAGACTTTTAACCATCGTAGGTACACGTTTACGGCAATCTATACACAAGAGCCCACAGAAATAGATATATTAGGAGTTCTCTGTTTAATTATTTACAGCGTTATCTCCATCGTTACCATTAAATACGTCATGTTCATCATGGCACTCGATAATGATGGCGAGGGAGGCGTTTTCGCTCTATCGGCTTTGGTACCAAATTGGAAGTGGGGAAAAACATTTGCTTCTCGTTCCAAATATCTAATCAAGACAGGTTCAACAATCGTGTCAATCATTTGCGCTTCATTCGTACTCGGCGACTCTGTGATTACACCACCAATCTCTGTACTCTCGGCACTAGAAGGTATAGAAACAGAAGCACCAAGTTTCGCGTCAATAGTCGTACCATTGGCGGTAATCATTCTAGTATTATTATTTTTAGCGCAACGCTTCGGCACTGCAAAAGTAGGTTACTTGTTTGGTCCAATCATGTTGTTATGGGCTGCAGTGATCGGTGCACTGGGAATCTACAACATTACGCTCAATCCCAGATCATTGCTTGCTTTTAACCCTGCTTATGGATACTTTTTCTTCCAAAAGAATGGAGCAACAGGTTTCAAGATGTTTGGTGGTGTTGTACTCTGCCTAACAGGAGTTGAAGCCATGTACGCTGATATGGGTCACTTTGGAAAGTTACCCATTCGTTTGTCATGGTTGTTTGTTGTTTTCCCATCTGTGATTTTATCATACTTGGGACAGTCAGCAGCTATGCTAAATGACCCTTCAAATTGGAATAGTCCCTTCTTTAAATCACTTCCACAGCCAATTTATTGGCCAGTGCTCGTACTCGCAACGTTTGCGACTATTATTGCATCTCAAGCGATGATTACAGGTGCTTTTTCATTGATTTCACAAGCAGTAGCGTTAGGTTACTTCCCAAGAGTGAAAATTGTTCACACAAGCAAATCTCACGAAGGTCAAATTTTCATTCCCATGATTAACATTTTCTTGTTGATCATGTGCGTAATCCTAGTAATTGCGTTTCAAACTTCAGCTGCACTTGCTTCTGCATTCGGATTGGCAGTATGTGGTGTGTTAATCTTAACAACTCTCATCTACATCGTTGTAGTTGTGATCAATTGGAAATGCAATATTTTTATTCGCATTGCGTACTTGGTACCGTTCACAATACTATTTATGCCTATCCAAGCATTCTTCTTTGCTGCAAATGCGTCCAAGTTTGTCACAGGTGGTTGGTTACCGTTCCTTATTGGTCTCTTTTTCACGGTAATTATGCTCATCTGGACATGGGGTTCTGCAACTTTGAAACGTATTAACAAGGATGATGTAGTACTTACGTTTGATGAGTTCCACAAGCAAAACTCAAGTTTGAAGCGTATTCATGGTGTCGGCGTGTTTTTTGTTTCAAGTAGTACTGGTGTGCCACGATACTTGACAAAGTTCACCAAAACACTTACTGTTTTACCAGAAATTGTTGCATTTGTGAACATCAAGTACTACAGGGTACCATTCGTCACTGAAAAACATAGGTTTAGTGTTTATCAAATTAACGAAAACACTTTCCGTATTGTAGCACGCTATGGTTTCTTTGAGAAGAAAGTTGCACTACCTGAAGTGATTGCTCAAGCAACTAAAAGGTTCAACTATACTATACCTGATGCCTCTCCCACTACAATAGGTGTAGTGCAACACAAAGATGTTGAGATAACATTGCCAGAATCAGTAGAATCAGATACATCAAATGATACTGGAAATGCAGCACCTACACCTGCTTCAGATGCAGTTTCGCCAGAGTCACAAAAAACTCCAAGTGAAAACAAAATCAAAGCTCTATGGCAAAGATTTTGGCAGTATTTAACTGGTGCAGAAGAGGAAGTCGATCCCAATGCGAACAAAGATATCCACTATTTCTTGCCTCGCGACACGGTAATGGTGAACAAAAAGCGGTGGTTCTTCACGAGATATCCTGCGCAAGTATTTGTTTTCATGTTGAGAAATTCGAGGGACGAAACGAAACGGCTACAGATATCTCCTGAGCGTGTGTTTGAAGTTGGGAATGTTGTCCATTTGTAAAATAAAATGACGATTTCGAAAGTCACAGTCTTTAGTCTAACGTGAAACGGGGCTAAATTCTAACACGGTCATAAATGCTCTTGTCTTCTGTTTCTTGTTTGGTTGAGCACAAACTTGTAACACGTACACGTCAGAAAACAGAAGAAGCTCATGTCCAACGATAGTAGTGGTGCCAACTACATAGAAATAGTGTGTCACCGGTGTAGACGCTCTCTACATATTTTATTCGATGGTACGCCGCCACAAATAGAAACAGAAGTAGTTCATGTTGTACAACCAGCAGAGGGGTTAGACAGTACGGGCTCTTCACCATCTTCAGCTTCACCAAACAGCGGAATATCGTTTCGAGATTTGTTAAGACAAGAACCTGATGAAGATTCTACAAACGCAACGGAGCAAGAAATAGTTCCAACACCATCAACCTCGTTTTCGATATTTAAGAGAAACACCGTGTCGTTAGCAAAATCACCGATAAAGTCAAGTTCTCCATCAACAACGCCTCGATCCGCGACAACACAACCACCAAAAGTACAAACACAAATTGTACAAAACAGTGGCGAATACAAACACTGGCAAGACCAAAACAAAATGTTTATCACGAAATTAATACACTATGCAGCCAAAGATAATCGAGTAGATCAACTCGTTTGCACAGAATGCGCAGAAACAATTATAACAAAACTACACGGTGATTTTAACGAGTTATCGGACGAACTGAAACAATATGAATCTTTTTTGAATGAAAACGAGTCAAATAATCAACCTATAGATGAAGAAGCACTACTGCGTGAGTTACACGAGTTGGAAAAAGAAGAACAATCTTTGTCAGAACAATTAGCAAACGCAATAACAGAAGAAACAGAACTCAAACAAAAAGATGAAGAGTGGGAGTTAAAAAATGCAGAATGGAAACAAAAAGAAGGTCAATATTGGATGGAATTTAATCAGTTTCAAATGTCGCACCAAACGTTTGAACAAGAACGCGACGCGTTGCAACAAAAAATCGCTCATGTTTCACGCGAGTTAGATAGACTCAATAGTACCAATGTTTTCAACGACTCGTTTCATATTTGGTACGAAGGCCACTTTGGAACGATAAACAATTTCAGACTTGGAAAATTACCAACACAAGCAGTGGAATGGAATGAAATTAACGCTGCGTGGGGACAAGCTGCACTGCTGTTATACATACTCGCAAGACACAAAAAAGTTGTTTTTACAAAGTACAGAATTGCTCCCATGGGAAGTTTTTCCAAAATGGAACTCGTTGGAGATAGTACAACAAGTTATGAGTTATATGGAGGCGGAGGTGGACTTTTTTGGGCTTCACGTTTCGACAAGGCAATGGTCGCATTTTTACATTGCATGAAAGAATATGCAGAGTATCTAGTTCAACAAGATGCTTCATTTGAACTTCCATACAAGTATGTTTGAAAATCTACATTTTAACACGAGTAGAATAGAAGGTGATAAAATTGGTTCCGTATCGATTAAATGTGGAAACGATGAACAATGGACAAAATCGTTAAAGTACATGCTAACAGGTATGCTTGTATATTTACTTTTCTAACAAGTAGATTTGAAAATACTGATCAGCATTTGAAACTATTTGAGTGTACTTATTTTAACAGTTCCGTCACCGCTAGCAGTTGCCAGAATAGGTTCTGTTGGATGGAAATCAACTCCATATACGATATCAGTATGTTGAGCAAGTTTCTGAGTAAAATTACCTGATGTCTCCGTTCCGAGTACTAATTGATCACTAATGTCAAAAATGTAAACACCATGATCTGAACTTCCTGTTGCAACTAACATTCTTTCGTATGGAATAAGTGCTCTTTCACTGTTTGATGCATCATCTAAATGTTTAGCGTTACTATGGTCAACTTACAGTTTCGACCAACGAACAATGCTGACTTGATAGGCCAACTTCTGTTTTTGTGGCCTCGTAGTTGATGTGTAAGATGATAATGTGGATTTGCAGCACTTATGAGTGACCCACGATCATAAACGCGTAACACTATCATATTAGAAATTCATTGTCATGCGGACTTACCATTGTCGTAACAATTTACAGCCATGTATCTTCCCTCCTCGTTTCCCATTCTAGCAACAGAAATATAAGAAACTGGATCAGAATCACGTGATTGTGACTCTTGTTGAAGTTCTCCAGAGTTTCCATTTGCCGTTACATCAATTGGCATTTTTACTTGTCTCAAATCCCACGTTTTCAAATATCCTTTATGGTCTCCTGTTATGATTGTCCCTCCACTGCGATAAACATGTATTGTATTTACCATTGAATCATTTTTTATCAAATCGGTTCGTTGTACGGAAGTTCTTCTATCCAAGGAAACAATGTTACCACGAGTGTCACCTGCGTATGCGATTTCTCCTCCCCATGCGACACATTGTACGAACCCTTCTGCGGAAAGTGAACCTACGCATGCTGAACGGCTGATATCCCAAATTTTTAGAGTATGATCGATCGAAGCAGAGGCTATGTGAGTAGAGTCTGCGGAAAAAGTTGCATCAAGTACAGTTGATTCGTGTCCTTCTAATCTTACAATTTGCATTTGTGTATCGACACTCCAAACGATGATACGTCTATCGTAAGAGCAACTTGATATAAATTTGCCACAATCTGAAAAATGAACCGCATGAACGGCACCCTTGTGACCGACCAGTTCGTGTTTTGAGTGAAAAAAGGTTGGTTCTCTGGCAACGCTTGCTGTTCCTAATCAGTGAGCATAAAATATAAACTTTTTACGTTTCCGTGATAATTGTTCTGTAGTTGATGACTTTGTATCTACAGCGTCTAACAAAATATCATCAGTGGAGCGCAACAGTTGTAGCCCCTTGTCTATATCAAAATATGGAGATATGTTCGTTATTGTGTCATCGTTCCGTGGTGATTTAACTTTGTTAGATTCTAGAAACTGCGTATTATTAAATCTGACTGTAAATTTGATGTATGGACAAGTACCGTATATTAATTTCGAAGAGGGACTTTTTAAGTTGTATGTTTTCGCGGTGAAGTTTTTCGATTTTTCTTTTTAATATCTTATTCTCTACAGAAAACGCAGTAGAGATATCTTCAGTTGAAGAGGGTTCTCGAATCATTGCGTCTGTTTCGCGTTTACAACCCTGTATTTTGAATTTGGTCAGACCGGTCGTGAGCAAAAGACAAATACTGAAAAGAGCCAAGTTATCTATGTCGTCTTGATTCGCTTCTGTAACTATCTCTATTTCCGTAACTACTTCTTCGTGAGTATGATGGTGACCTTGATCTTGATCTCTTTCTGTCGTAACGATCAGAGTCTCGTTCATCATAGTCATCCGACCTCCTTCGTTTGCCTCGTATCCTTGTTGGCTGTTTCTTCTTTTCTTCTACTTCTCCCCAAACACTTCTTCTCTCATCTTGTTTGTTACTAGAGTGCGTTTTCAATCGCTTCATCAATGAGTTGAATTGTTCTTTCCATTTTGGATCTTGTACGAGTTCACCTCCAAATAAGAATTGGTCACTAACGGTCCCTACATCTTTCACAAATTTTGGATTCTCTTCATAGATTTGTTGCGATGGTATCGAAGGTTCTGCAGGTTCTTGTGGAGCGGCTGGTGTTGGTTCTGGATCGATAACGATAACTTCAACAGGTGATCGTGACCGTTCTCTATGCGAGCGATTTGTTGATGTTTCACGAGGTGGTGATTTGGAACGAGTTCTTCGTCGTTTTGGCGACGGTGATCGACTTGAATCGCGACGTCTTTCTTCTCGTTCTTGCTCGATTGCTTTGTAGTATCTAGGTGCTGATGGTCCTCTATTTCTGTACTTATCAAACTGTTGCATGAATAATTCTCTATTCTTTTGAAACGAATGATTATCTCTTGGCTATAAGGTTAAAATTTGTAATAAATAGCATACTTCTCTACATTTTCCTGATTCGTGATCTGGTCGTCCACAATTAAAACACTACAGAGTTAATAATGAATTACCCAAGCGATACATACCTTTTTGATGCTAATCATTTGTACGTCCTCTAATAACGGTAGCGATGCATCCATTAAACGTTCATAAACAGGTGCGACTTTCTGTATCGTACTCTCTTTGTCGTTTGAAATATCACTATGCGAATCAAATGCAAAATCACTATAAACAGTCACTGATTGTCGTGTTTTTTCTACATCAGAATTGTTTTTTCGATTTTTCTTCACTTCGTACAAAGTGTCTTGAATATATCTGATAATTTCGCTTTTTTCCTCCCTACCAAAAGTTAATTAATCAAACTACACTTACTCTGGGATGTCAAAAAACTCTATTCGCACGTTGGGTTCTTCATTCATTTGTAAAAATTGTTGAAGTTCTAGTTGACTCAAATTAACATACAAAAACATGAGCAATGTCAAATCTGACGGTACAGTGTTGATAAAACCACATAAGAAACTCTTTTTGCAAGCCAAAGAAGAGGAAGAAATACTTTTGGAAGGAGAAGTTGCGTTGAATCCATTGTTTTTGAGCACACATGTTGCATCTACCGACTATGACCAAATCAAACAACTCAAATTACCCAACAAAAATATTGCAAAGAGTGAAAACTTGGGTTTTGTACAGTTCTTGCAACGTTTAGAGTTACCAAACAACAAACTAAAAAACATACACGTATGGGTTTAAATAACAAAAGTATTTACAATGTAGTTCTTGGAAGATAACAAGGATATCACATACGTCGATGTATCGCAAAACAAAATCGAGTCGCTGGATTCATTGAGACATTTAGCAAAACTAGAAATCGTCAAGGCGGCTCACAATCAAATCAAGGCAATTAGCGTAGATTCACTCACAACCAGCGCTGCAACGCTAAAAGCAATCATTCTAAACAATAACGAACTACGAAGCATTCCACGTTCATATTCGCCGTTCAAATTGGTTAACACACTAGTCGTTAGTCACAACGAAATTGAAAATTTGAAGGGTATCGAAATGTATCCAAACCTCAAGAAACTATCGGCATCAAATAACGCGATTCGCTCGTTACCACTAGAAATTAAGAGATTGGTTGGCTTAGCCGAATTGAGACTAGCACACAACAAAATCATGACTCTACCTGATAGTATTTCTGACAATGTGAACCTGAAAATGTTGATTTTGAATGATAACATGATAAACTCTTTCGAGTAAGTTTTGCAGAAACATAGATTCTGACATTGAAGTGATATCAAGAGATTAGCGACTTGTGAAAATTTAAGAGAATTGGATTTGACAAACAATCCAATCAAGAAGCAAGAAAACTACAAGTCACGTGTTTTGGAATTGTTACCCAAATTACGAAAGCTAGATGGTGAAGATGTAGGTGGAGCGAAACCACAAAAAGACAAACCGGAAAAGAAAAAGAAAGATACACGGGCTAAGAAGACAGATAAGAAAGAAGAGAGATCAGAAAAGAAGTTTGATTCTAAGAAAGAAAAATCAGATGGAAAGAAAGAATTTAAATCACGTGAAGAAAAACCAAGAGAAAAGGCTCCCAAGAAAGAAAAACCAGCCAAAGAGGAAACAAAGAAACGGAAACGCGAAGAACCAGTCGAGGAAGAAGAACAAGAGCAAGTGCCTCAAGATAACGATGAAATGCCAGAAGCAATTGTAGAAAAATTGGTAGAAGACAAGCCAAACAAAGCACCAAAGAGGATAAAGGTAGATGGTGAGGTAGTCAATCTAGTAGAAGAGAAAGCCAAGAAGAGAATCCAAAAAGAACTTGGTGGAGGTTATTCTGAGCATGACGACAAACATGCAGGTGTAGTAGGAAGCTACAAGAACAGAAAACATAAAAAGAGCAAAGCTGATGTCTTGTCTTTCTTGCAAACAGAAGAAAGCAATGCTGGATCATGGTAAACCAACAGTTGTAATCCAAACACTTTTTTATTCCGAAACCTGAACAATCTGTCTTGTGACTATCGCGTTGCTCCACCCGATAACAACTTGAGCGGCGATTTTTGATATCATAGTGAAAAATGGAAACATATGACGTACAAACAAACGACAAAAACAAGAATAGATTCGTTGCAACGTTCAGTATACCCGATGAAGTTCTCGTCGATATACAGCAAAATCCTAACGAATCCTCTATCGTCATGACAAATGTTTGAACACAATAATTCTTTTTTAACATTTTATATAGAAAAACGAATTTATTCTGACGGTCAAAGACAAACAATACACTGTGAATAATTTTGAAGAGAAGGAAGTCGATTTTTATGCACTGTATCTCGACAAAGGCATGTTTGAACAAGTAGGAACAGTGCAACGCAAGCTGATGATCAAAAGCAAAGTCGATGAGAATTTGAAACAAATAACAAAGAAGAAAACCGAAATATTTAACAGAAAAGATGCAAAAACAGAAGTTATTGCAGCGGCAGGGGTTAAGAAATCGAAACTTTCTACACGCAAAACAAAAGCACCAGCGACAACAGTTGCACCACAAAAGAGTATGATCAAAGATGTGAGCGAGAGGCCACATTTTTCGTAAGTTTTTATTAACTAAATACTAACTGTTTTACAGCGAAAATATCAAAGAAAGGCTAAAAAAGAACAATACAGTTGCACCGCTGAATCCACCAGAAACAAAGAAACGAAAACGAGCAGAGGGAGGTTCAACGAAAAAAGCAAAAAGAAAAAAGGACAATAGTGACAATAGCGATGAAGAAGCGTCTAATGAAGCAGAAGATGATGAACACGAAGATCTGGATAATTTATTGTTCCAAGATATGACTGGAAACGCATCACCACCAACGAACGGATCATCGAATACGCAACCATCGTATGTCGTTCCTATTACATCACTGTTGGAAGAACAACCTTTACTAGATACAAAACGTATCGATTTGGAAAAACAAGAACCAGATGTTCGGAAACGTGAAATCAGAGATGTACACGATTATAATAGTGTCAAAGAAGAGTACCGGAATAAGTACGAAATGTACATGCTACTGGACAGAAAACTACTGGAGAACAAAGACTTGTTTAAACGTTTAACAGATCAATATACCAAATGTACGGATAGTGGTGAGAAGACTCGAATCGGAAATACACTAAAACAATTATTTACTGTTCGACAAGAAGAAGTGAAAAAACTTACGAATTCGTTCAAGATTATGCATGAAGAGCTGGCACAATTGAAAAAACTTGTTGCTACGTTTGTGAACAGTAAACGATGATACGTGAAAATTTTAATGTTGTACATTTATGTGTATTCGAAGAAACGAGTCTTTGCCAAATCATCTGCAAAGTCTGGAACAAATTCAATTTCCTTAACTTCATCCCATCCTTCTTTGTCGGAAACTTCTACACGTTTCTTGTTGTAGGTGTTGTATGCAACTCCTGGAACGTGTTTTGAAGCACCTTCAGTTAGTTTCTCGCGCATCATGTTCAAATGTTCTGCCAAATCACGTGGAGTTGTGAATTGGAAACATCTTGCTTGTACTTTTGCATCACGAGCAATCTTGAGGTATGCTTTTCTGCTCTCAACGTCTGGATTGGTGTTATCGATAACAACTGATTTTCCTTGTTTGAGTGCTTCAACGGCTGCCTTTTGGCACTTGGCTGGTGTTTGTAGAGTATCACGATTGACGTGTACGTAACCATTTGGTAAGAAATGTTTCTTGAAGAATGTTGACTTGCCAGAGGCTGGGAAACCAGCGAAAACGACCAACTCTTGCTTATCGCTGATGAGGTCTTTGGTATTGTATGGCTTCTTGTCATTGGTTGCCCAATGTTTCTTGACGTCATAAACGTCCAATTTCCATCCCTTGTACTCTGGTTCACCTAAGAAAAATTCTTCAGGAGTGTGGAAAGCGATACCAACATTCATGGCAAACTTTCTGTCACCGCATGAGTGATCCTTCTTTGTCTTTTTGTTACCGTTCCATTCTTTTGGTCTTCCGGCTGCGTCACCGACATACACTGACTTTGTCATGTCGATACGTTTTGGATCGTTACCGAAATAGTCCTTGACCATATGATCCCACATACCAGTGGCTGGTTTGCGGTGGTGGTCGTCACCGGCTGCTGCCAATACCATGAATGGTACATCAGTGCCAACGGCTGCCTCTATGAAGGCTTCAACACGAGAGATGACGGCTTGGGCGGTTAAGTGACCTTTTGCGACACCTCCTTGGTTGGTGAAAATAACTAGTTTCCATCCGTCTTTGTGGAGTTCTTTTAATTTTTCGGGGACTTTATCGTTCCACATCTTCCAGTCGGCTGCGTTGGTAGCGAATTTTCTGCCTGATTTTGGCTCTACCAAAGTGGAATCCTGTATAATTGTTAGTATTATTGTGGTAAAAACGTACAAAATCAAAAGATGCAACCTTGTTTCCAGTTGGATCAGCGACAAAGTTTTTGTGTTTTAACACGAACAAGTTATCGTCAACAATCCATTCTCCGAGTTTAGAGGTCTTAGACTTTTTCTTTGCAATTCCAACCTTTTCGTCGTCTTCATCAGCATCTTCATCTTCGTGTGGCGAGTCGTTATCTTCTTCTTCAAACTCGTCGTCAGTGTCTGGTTCGGAATACTTTTTTCTCTTCAAGTCTCTAGTTGGGCGTGCCATTGTTTGTGTTGTATTTGCTGAGTTACAGATGACAAGAACGGTTAAATATTTTTTGACTGCACTCAACCTTGACAAATTTCTTTGCTTTCTTGGAAATCATAAGTAACCGTTACGCGTATGATTTTGTTGTAGCCGTTTATGTGCTGTCTACATTAGAGTTAATATCGCAAAGACATTAGAATACTAATAACAGATAATTGATAGAATCTATTTTATTTATTAACCATTTACTTGCTGGACATTAACAATGCGTGCTCGCTTTCTGTGATATCACCTTGCTCTAACAGCCGATTGTATCTATCTTCGTTTGGATGTCTTCTTTGACTCATTGGTCGAGCACCACCGAAAGATGGTTTAGGTGACTCTGGCGCAGATGGTGGTGCAGATTTTTGTTGCCATGAAGGTGTTGGTTTTGGTGATTCTGGTGCAGTTGGTGCAGGCTTCTTCCATGATGGAGTTGGAGATGGTGCTGTCTCTCTAGATGGAATAGATGGTGCTGGTCTGCTTGGAATACTTGGAGCTTCTCTTGAGGGTACAGATGGTGGTGCTTGTTTTTGTTGCCACGATGGTGTTGGCTTAGATTCAGGTACAGATGGTGGTGCTGGTTTGGTTGGGATACTTGGCGCAGTTCTACCTGGTGTTGGTGGAGCTGGTCTACTTGGAATACTTGGTGCTTCACGTGAAGGTACAGATGGTGGTGGTGCTCTTCCACCAAATCCTCCGCCTGATGGTACAGATGGGGGTGGTTTGTTGAAAGTTGGTGGTGGTACAGATGGTGAGAATGGTTGTTTTGTTGGTGGTGGACCTGATGTTGATTTGAGTTGAGATTGTTTTTGTCTGATCATAGCCATCATGTCCATGCCACCTCCTCCCATACCCCCTCCACCGGAATATCCTCCTGATGAGCCTCCTCCACCAGAGTATCCTCCTCCTCCACCTGACGATCCTCCTCCGCCGCCACTGCTCTTGCCTGCTTCTTGCTTCGCCATTGCAAGAGGATCAGAGACTTTGATTTGATCTTTTGGTACCTAATAGTTGTAATAAATGTAATTTGAAAGTACCTTCTTGAGCTTTGCTCCCTTGTGGATATCGTTCAACAAGTTATTGCTCATTGGTGGAGCCTTAGCTGTTGGTGGTGGCGGTGGTGGGGGACCTGGTGGTGGTGGCGGTGGTGGTCCTGGCATTGTGTTACTGTTTTTTAACTGAAATTAAAGTGCACTAAACAAATTGCAATGTAGAGATAGTCTAAGATAACCTTTCTCTACGTGTATTAAATGTTTTTGACTTGATAGGAGTTGAATTGGCTGTCAAAAAACGATATTACCGCATGACATGACAAGTCCTGACAACTGACATAGTAGATTACAATTAGTAAAGCTATGTTGATGGCTGCACAGCAAGCAAATCTTTATGATACTTGCGATATAGGCTTCCTCTTGCTTTGCCTGCGACAGAACTTGTTTTTACACTGTTTGCCTGGTTGACTGCTTGAACACTTGTTTATTTGTGCAAAACATGAAGTACACCGTGTTGACCCTTCTGCTGATTATAGCAGGTTGTGTTTTCGCTATGGAGCACGGTAAATTCGAAAAGTGTGATCAAAAAGGCTTCTGTAAACGTTTACGAGCGCAAAAACGGTCACACTACGTTGTAGAAAGCGTAGAAGAACAAAGTGGCGTAGTAGAAGCCAAGTTAGTTGACGATCAAAATAAATTCAACGATCCATTGACGATACATATCGAGGCCTACGAGCACGGCATTATTCGTTTCAGAATCAAAGAGCACACAGTCAATAGCGTGCAACAATTGAAGAAGAGATACAACGTACAAGACGTGCTTGTCGATTCAATCAAGAATGTCAAACTACAGTTGAAAGACGACACCGTATCAACAAAAGATTCAAAGTTGGTCATCAAACGTGGAGATGAAAATGAATCATTCTCTTTGACTCTTTATGTCAACGATGAAGTCGGTCTCGTTGTTAACTCGGACAATTTATTGACTTTGGAATCAACTCTTAGAACCAAGGACGATACTCCAGTACCAGACCCACCAGCACCTGAGAATCCAGTTCCACCAACAGTAGATGCAGGCGAAGGTGCCGCACCAGAAGCCAATGTTGTTCCACCAGTAGAGAAATACGAAGGTGAAAGTGCAGTTGGTATCGACTTTACATTCTCTGGTGCCAAGTTTTTGTATGGTATTCCAGAACGTGCAACTGATCTCGCACTAAAACCAACAAGGTATGTTCACGATCGCGATTATTAACAATAATAGAGGAGAAGGCATCACTTCTGAACCATACCGCATGTACAATTTGGATATTTTCGAATACGAGTTGGAGAACCCAATCGGTTTGTACGGTGTCGTTCCTGTTCTCATTTCTATCAAACCAAAACTCGCCGTTGGTGTATTCGTGCTCAATCCATCTGAAAGTTTTGTCGATATTTATGATCGCTCCGTTCCATCAACCAGTATGTTGAACATTTTCAGCGAGAGCAACAAGGCCGCTCATTGGATCAGTGAAACTGGTGTCATTGATGTCTTTTTGTTACCAGGTCCAACACCAAAGGCTGTAACATCACAACTTGGCTATTTGACTGGTACGCCAAGACTTCCACAACGTTTCTCACTTGGATACCATCAATGTAGATGGAACTACAAGGATGAAAAAGATGTCGAAACAGTTGACGACAAGTTTGACGAATTCAATATTCCATACGACGTTATTTGGTTGGATATCGAACACACCGATGATAAGAAATATTTCACATGGGATCAACATGCTTTCCCAACCAGTGAAAAGATGCAAGAGAACATTGCCAGTAAGGGAAGAAAAATGGTCACCATCACCGATCCACATATCAAACGTGCATCTGGATACCACGTACACGATTTGGCAACTCAAGGTGGTCACTATGTCAAATCGGCAGCAGGATCAGATTATGAAGGTCATTGTTGGCCAGGTTCCTCCTCATGGTTGGACTACTTTAATCCAACTGTAAGAGATTTCTACGCGTCATTGTTCCACTACGACTCTTACAAGGGATCAACCAAATACTTGTACTCGTGGATTGACATGAACGAACCAAGTGTTTTCAGTGGACCTGAAATTACCATGCACAAGGATAACTTACATTTCGGAGGACTCGAACATCGTGAAGTACACAACTTGTATGGTTTCTATCACGGAATGGCCACTTATCAAGGTCACATTCTAAGAAACGACGGTGAAGATAGACCATTTATCTTATCTAGAAGTTTCTTTGCTGGTTCTCAACGTTACGTTGCCATTTGGACTGGTGATAACGCTGCCAAGTGGGAACATTTGGAAAAGGCATCACCTATGCTCTTAGCGTTAGGTATTTCTGCCATGCCATTCGTTGGTGCTGATGTTGGAGGTTTCTTTGGCAATCCAGAACCAGAGTTACTCGTTAGATGGTACCAAGCTGGTGCGTTCTCACCATTCTTCAGAGGACATGCTCACATTGAAACACAACGTCGTGAACCATGGTTATTCGGTGAAGAGAACACAAACTTGATCCGTGAAGCAATAGCATTCCGTTACACGCTACTTGCTCACTACTACACACTTGCTAAACATGCCTCTCTCACCACGCTACCAATTTTGAGACCATTGTTCATGCAATATCCAGATCAAGAAGCAACTTATTCCAGACAAGATGAGTTCATGGTTGGAAGTGATTTACTCGTAAGACCAGTCACCAAGAAGGGAGAAACAGAAGTTTCAGTATTCTTACCAGAAGGTGATAGATGGTACGATTATGACACTGGTTTGGAACATACTGGAAGTTCAGTTACAATTCAAACTCCAATGACCAAAGTACCAGTTTTACAACGTGGTGGAAGTATTATTAGCACTCAACAACGTTTGAGAAGATCATCTGCTCAAATGCGTGATGATCCATTCACTTTGTATGTTGCTTTGAGCACTAATGGAACAGCAAATGGTGATTTGTATTATGATGATGGATCAACGTTCAAGTACCAAGATGGAGAGTACATTTACAGAAGATTCTCATTCAATGGAAAGGAATTGAGCAACAAACAAGGTGATTTGAAAGAGCTTATTCAATCAGATTCTGCTGTTGTTGCTGATGCTTCTTTTGTACCAGCCGTTGGATCTTACGAACAAAACGTAGTTAACACTGTTGAACGCGTTATTGTTAGTGGATACAGCAAAGCACCAAGCAAAGTATCACTAGTATTTGAAGAAGAAACAACATCTGCAGATGATGTTCAATTGAGAAGTGTACTTGATTTTGATTATGACACTACGACCAAACGATTGGTTATTAGAAAACCAAATGCCAAAGTAATCGACACATGGAAAATATTAATTGAATAAAAGAGTGTAATAACAACGTTAGTATTTATTGATTCAACTGGGCAATGATCTTCTTGACGACCGATTCAAATGATTCAGTTTCGAATTGTTTGAAGCGACTGTTATCAGTTTGCTTGAAGTCAACGTGTCCACTGGTGACGAGTCTACGGATTTGAAGTACTAGTGCGTCAACGTACTTGCCTTGTTGTAGTGATTCGATTTCACGTTTCTTGATCTCTTCGATTGGTACAAAGCTGACTGTGTATTTGACATTTTGGTACTTTTCAAACAGAGCTATTACTTGTCTCCAAGTTATATGCTCGCTAGCTACAGAGACTGCACCGTTTCTTCCTACTTCAGGGTGGAGAATAGATTGGACCAAAAACTCGCTGATGCTGGGATGTTAGTTACCAAACAGAAAGTACTTACTCTTTGAAGGACGTGGTTGCAAACTTGGCATCCAAAGCGCTTTCGTCACCAATTACTTCAAATGTGTGATTCTTGAAGTCAAATTTGAAGAATTGGCTTGGTACCCACTCAGAGAAGGCTCCTGTTAAGAATAGCGAGTAGGTGAAATTTGGATACTTCTCCACTACTTGTTCCAAGTATTCTTGAATCTTGACCTTTCCTTGCAAAGCAGTCAATGTACGATAGAATGGTGTTGTGGTATCAGTACCAAACTCGCTTGGGTAGAATCGTTTGACTCCTGCTTCTGCAGCTGCATCTATTATTTCAGTTTGCTTTGGGACTAGAGCACCTCCGATAGAACTCACGATCACATCAAATCCCTTAAATGCGTTAATGAGTGATTGCTTGTTATCTAGATCTCCAACAACTACTGAGAATCCTTGTTCCGTAATCTTATCGAATTGCTTCTTCTTGTCGCTGTTGTTCAGAGATTCTTCTGTTGTGAATGCAGCGAGCTTGGAGAAAGAAGACTTGTGTCGAACTAATCCCTCAGCAATATGAGAGCCAATGTTTCCTGTAGCACCGATGAGTAAGACCGATTGAGACATGTTTTTGTTTGAGTTTTTTGTGAGTAGTGGCGCGACCACTATTTATTCTTCGCTTGTCGCGATAATGCGTAGAAATGCTACTCCGTCATTGTAACACTACTCCGACAAGGACGATATTTAGTCACTTTATGTTGGCTTCTAGTAGAAATACCGCCAACTAATAATTTAAAACTAAGTTCAAATCAAACGAAAAAATCTGATTTGTAGAACACAATTAATCTACTTCGAATCCGCAAGAATGAAGCGTAGCCATTCCGCCTTTTCCCGATAGCCAGTTATATGTGATAACAAGGACTGACTAGAGAACTTCTTTAGATTTTTGTCTGTTCTAATTAGTTCTTGACTAAACATGTTGCACGTTCCATCCAAAGCGAAACATAGTGCAGTAAGCATGATAAAGTGTCTTTATATGAAATCGACATCGTGGAATTTCCACTGTGTATGTAAAGCCAATTTTTTCTTTTTCGGTGTACCAGTAACCTATTATGATTAGTATCACAAAGATAACACGTACCACTACTTTGTAGTTGTATCCAGTTCGTATTGTTACAATTGTTTCTCCATACGCTAACGGTGGTGTTTCCTCTTTTACAAACGTTTTATCATGAAATCGGTAAAGAGTATTATCATCAAGTACAACGTAAATATCTAATGCTAAATGTCCACAAATCAGTTTGATTGATCTTGAATCTTCAAAATCAGATTTTACAAGCGATTCTTCCGACCAATCGTTGAGCGCATAAAATTCATTATCTGTTAAAATTCTCGCCGTAGAGTATCCTACCTCAACGTGTCGAATATATGCAAGTTTTATCTCACAAAATTGTTTGTTTGAACCTTGCATGCCTGCGTACACTTTTCCAGTTGCTATTTTGTTAACATTTTGAATAAAATAATTACTTGTTGTTACTACGATGAACGAGTAGCCGATTGAAACATGTTTCGCTTTTTGATTGTATGGCAACGCGAGTTTTTCGAATTGGGTACTTTGTTGCAAATAAATATCGCCAATGGTGTATAGTGTTCCTGACTCTGTGATACATGCCGCACCTGCGCCACCGCATTCGTGAAACACTACCGGAGAGTCAAATGAGTTTTTCATTAGTGTTAATGTATAGTCCAACTTGGATCTGTCATTGGTGAGTGCATGTTTCTAGTTGTTAGACGTGTAAAAAGTGCTTACTGTTCCGCATCCAAATAGTTTTCCTGTTGTTGAGAGTACAATAGTGTAATAACCTCCACATGCGACTCTGGCAAGTGGTATGTCATGCGTGTCTGCTCTTGGTACAGAATTAAATTTTGCATCGCATCGTCCTCGGATACCCAAACCCAATTGTCCGTTGTCATTTGCACCACACGAATACATATCGTCATGTTCTTTCAGTTAGAATTTTGTTTGTAGTACCTGTTATAACAAAGGTGTGGTAGTATCCACATGCGATGCTCTTGATGGCTGCACCTTTTAAAAAATTTTCGTCTGCTCGTTGCCACGTAGTTATAGTTTCTCTGTCGTCTTTGCCATTCGCAATTTGGCCATAATCGTTGTCTCCGGTGATATAGATTTTGTAGCCTGTTCCGGCAGAACCAAAGTCTTGCCTGTTCATGTTTGATTGTTACAATCCAAGCTATGTTCTTCGGGACGTCCTATAACTGCACAAGGTGTTGCTTTAGAGGGTAGGTTTAGCTCAAATGCTTCATGGGACAGTCATGGTAAGGCTGTCACACCTCTGGATGCATAAACATCTTATGAATAAAAAATATCAAGGTAAATAGTGATTACTTTGTTACAAACTGGTATCATTTAATAAAAATCCACATCGTGAAAATTCCATGCTAGATGCAAGGCCAACTTTTTCTTTTTCTTTTTCAACACTCCAACCACCTAAACATGAGTAAGTAAAACTCAAAAAACATACCAATACTACGAAATCACCTCCAGTTGAAATAGAAACAATACTTTCGCCCTTCTGTAGCGGTGGTACCTCTTCTACTAACCACTCTCCATCTCCCTTACAAGCAAACATCGAATCGTCATCCAGAACAACATGATGGCCATCTGCCAATTTGATCGATCTCATGTCAAAGGAAACAGAATTTTTCTGTAGTACCAAGAGTTTTGTATCTTTAAATGAATACAGCCCATAATCTGTTATAAATCTACCCACAGTCGTCTCCAGCGTTGCATATCGAATATTGGCAAGTTTGATCTCTACAAACTCATCTGCCTCTGGCAAGCTAGCATATACCCTACCTAATGCTATTCAATGTTAGTAACATAAAGGCATCATACTTGTCGTCACAGCGATAGATCTATATCCTATAGAAACATGTTTCGCTTTTTGGCTGTTCGGTAAAGCTAGTTTACGGAATTCACTTGTTATTTTCAAAAAAACATCACCTATGGTGTACAAGCTACCAGTTTCTGTTATGCAAACTGCACCTGATCCACCACAATCATGAAACACTACTGGAGAGTCGAATGAGGCATTCATTTTTGTTAGTATAGGGTCAGTATCATCATAGTAGACGACTGTGAATGATCTTTTAGTTCCACATCCGTAGAGATTCCCTGTTGCCGAGCGCACAATAGTGTAATAACCGCCACAAACTACTGTAGCAAGTGGCACGTGGCTAGTTTCTGATCTTGGAACTTTTTTAAATGAAAATTCATCTGTTCGAGTGCCTAGACCTAATTGTCCGTTGGTATTATAGCCACACGAATACATGTCGTCATGTTCTATTGGTTAGATTTGTATTTGTATTACCCGTCATCACGAACGTATGCATGTATCCACATGATACACTTTTGATGGCTGCGCCTTTTAAAAAATTTTCATCAGCTCGTCGCCAAGGTTCTTCAGATGTCTTCTTGCCAGTAGCGCATTGTCCATACTTGTTGTTACCTGCAATATAAATCTTGTATCCTGTTCCTGCCGAACTGTAATCTCTCGTGCATGATTGTTGTCTGTGTGGCGAGTTGTGGAAAAGTAAACTGACACTGACGTCCCACTTACAAAACTGACAACAGCTGAAGTATATACTTCAACACGATGTTACTTGCACGACAATCCATCCTATCGATTTCTACCATCGCAACAATTTACGAATTAGAATTTTTATCAATTCCAATACAATCGTAGTCTATGATCTTTTCCACTGCTTGTTTGCTCTTGTTATTGGTTTTGCGATGAGCATCCTAACTAGAAGTTTTGTCCCAATGAAAATGTACTAAGATTTCATTTCGTCATAAAAAAGCATAGATTTTATCAGTAGTAAAGCGTATTGGTATGAAATCATGAAGGCGAGCCCTCAATCATAAACACGGACCATATGTGTATACCAAGTATTACATCATGTGTTCAAGTTTGCTGTGATAGCTTACTGGTTTCTCTTTTTACAAATATAGTAGCAAATATTATGGGACTTCTAGGTACCAAATAATGGATAATATTGATCGACTATCTGCGAGCCAAGTTTGCTGATCTTGTCTATAAAAGTGTGGCTGAGCGAGATCTTCTTGTAAACGTTCTCGCGATGCAAATGTTACTCGTGTTAGCTCTTTTGAGTTATGTTTTGGCTGTGACAACAGGCTCTTATGTTGTAGAAACTCATTGCGGAGAAGTTGAAGGCCATTTAAAAGACATTGATCCAAACATTATTGAATACTTGGGAATTCCATTCGCTAAGAACACTGCAGGTAAAAGGCGATGGACCAAACCCGAATATCTCGAGAAAAGTGATCATTCTTGTTGGAACAATACATTCAAAGCAGATAAGTTCGGTCCTATGTGCCCACAACGAGGTGGGTACGATGAAGACTGTTTGTCTATCAATATTTGGACTCCAGTTATATCATCCACAGTTTTGCGACCCGTAATGGTTTTCATTCCTGGTGGTGGACTTGTAGAGGAGGGTAGTCATATCTACGTATGCTAAATATTTTAATTTGCTCATCTTAGGGATACGAACCATTTCATGTTGCTCGATCGGGACAAGTTTCGGTATCATTCAACTATCGAGTTGGAATATTTGGATTTATGGCATTGAAATCTCTTTCTGAACGAGATAGTGGAGATGAAAACTCGCCATCTGGAAACTGGGGTTTCATGGACCAACTATTGGCTTTACATTGGGTATGTACTTGTTTCTTGCTAAAATTATTGTAGGTACAACGAAATATTAAACATTTTGGAGGCGATCCCGACCAAGTAACAATATTTGGCCATAGTTCTGGTGGTAGTTCAGTATTCTGCTTATTAGCGTCTCCGTTAATTGTATACAAAGAAAAGGGAGAGGAAAGGCGTCTATTCCATCGTGCTATTTCCATGAGCGGATCTAATGTGTTTAACACTCCACTAAAACAATCTCAACAGGAGAACGAAGCTCTTGTAGAACGTACTCAGTGTAAGAGACTAAAAGGCAAAGAGCAACTTGCTTGTTTGCAACAGATTTCTGCGGAAGAGTTGGTTAATGTAACGTTGAGACAATCGTACCTGTATCCATACTACAAGTAAGTATTTCATTGTTTCTCACAAATAGTAATTTCACTTTCTGTCAAGGGCTACCACTCCCGTATGAACATCAACCTGGTATCGGGATCGTTGATGGGTACGTGCTCAAAGAACCTGTTTTTGATGCACTTGCAAGGACCAAATCACAAGCTTCCGACATTCCAATTGTAGTTGGCACAATGAGGCAAGAGATCGAGTGTCTAACGCAACTCCCGTTAGATCTCATTGCAAATTTCACTTGTGCACAGTACATGACATTTTTGCGTAATTGGCCAGGTACAGTGAGCAAGATCGCTGATAAATTGAATGATCTGTATCCATGCGAAACGATGGGAGCGTACAAGGCAATTGTTACTCTTGCAAGTGATATCAGAGCAGTATGTAGTAACATCCACATGGCTCATGTGCTTGCTAAAAGCAACTCTTCTCGAACGTTGTACTTTTATAATAGCCCTCATCATTTATTGAACTATTATTACAAGTACGCGTTTCATAGTTTAGATATTAGTATGATGTTGTACAATTATGATGATATGAAGAAGTGGATGGTTCCTGCCGATTATCAATATGCTGAATTGCTCTTTGAAAGTTTGACTACGTTTGCAAAAGAGGGTGTCATGGCCAAAGGCTCATTTTGGCGTCAATTTGGTACCAAAGAACGTTACTATACCAACGTGCTCGAAATTCCACCATCGGTGGTGGAAAACTTTAACCAAGAAGCGTGTGACTATCTGTCCTCTGTTGGATTTGATACGTCTTGGTGGACTGGCGAATAAGATAATTCTCTCTTGTACAAATGTTCTTCGATGTTTTTAATATCTTGATTATCGTTTGCGATTTCTGGGTTGTCTTCCACCTCTTGGAGGGTGATCGTTATCATCATCTTGATGGTTTCTCCTTCTTTGATCATGATGACGTCCACCACGATGGTCATCGTCGCGAGAGGTATCTTCACGTGAAGAGTTGTTCAACCTTCTTCGTTTGTTTGTATGACTGTCTCTGTCTCCACCGTTTCTATTGTCATGATTTTTTTCGTGTTGGTCATGTTTTGGTGAGTGTCTTTCTGGTGAAGCTCTTTCTTGCTTGACATCAGGAGAAGGTGATGGTTGTGGAGGTTCTTGCGATGTTTCATCCATGACAGAGTCCGTTTTAACAGATTCTGTATCTGCTTCTGGTTGTGAAGATTGTTCAGTGTCTGCAGCTGGTGGAGGAACAGGTGCTGGTTCAGGCTCAGGTTCAACTTCTTTCTTCTTGGGTACGATGATACCTTCAATGTCATATTTACTCTCAAGTGTAGCATAGTGCAGACGTGAACGGCACATTAGGCGCAACGCTTTCCAAACGAATACTGGGTTCTTGACAACTTTGTACTCGTCTTCGATACCTGCTTCAGGATCAGCTTCTTCAGTAACCTTGTCAACAACATATTGTTGGTACGTTGGTATTTGACACTTGTTAACAGTTGGATCTTCTGATTGCAAAAATTTCTCAATTTCGTCTTGAGTGTTGTTCTCAAATATTTGTACAAAGCGAGTTTCGCCAACTGCTTGTTGATGTTTCCGCCGAATGAGACGATCATTCTGCTTTGTGGCTAATTTAGCTTTGTGTTCTTCTATTTCTTTTGTTTTGGCTACGAACGTATCTTGTGGACACTTATCAATCTTCCATTCTATCCAGAATCGTTCTCGCTCTAGGACAGTTGAAATGGTGTCCAAAAAGTGTTGATTTGAAATCTTTTGTAGTATTTGCATGATCTTGGCACGGAGCTGTGTAACGCTTTGTAGTTGTTGCTCTGTTAGCTTCTTGTTTGTTCTTTGCGATGTGATTTCAAAATTTTGGAATACAATAAGCATTTGGAGCATAATTTGTCTTCTGAACTTGGCATCTTTGAACTATTTTGTTAATGTGATTAAATAATAAACATACTTGTAGATGCAATAGTTTTCTGCTGGTCAAGTATTTTGGTACAAACGTCGCGTCATCAGTTTGATCTTGCGAGTCGCCAAGCGCTTCTTCTGTATCGAATGTTTTCAGTGTTTCATCAACAACGCCAATGAACTCGTTCCAAGACTCGCCCATAACTTGTTGTGGATTCTGGAAAAACGACTGCAGACTCCAAAAACGCTTGTATATTTCCATATCTATTAGAACAGTCTTATCGTCTTCCTCTTCGGTATCTATCACTGTTGCGTGTGAACGATTTATATCTCCTGTGACGTTTAAAGCCGATCTTTGGTTTAGAGGGAAAATTTTTGCCATGTAGCTTAGAATACGACCGCATAGTTCTGTGTTATCAGTTTTACTGAGTCTTCGCAGTACTTTCTATTTGTGTTAATTAACTATTCTTTTTTGACATACCTTGCACGTGCTCAATAGTGATAAATAGCATGCGTTCGAGTCGGTGACTAAGCGTTCACTCATGTATTTGTATAGAGTGTTTTCCTGTTCTAGGTATTGGAATAACTCGTTGATTTGAACCACAGTGCATGCTTCAAAAGCTTCGCCGAGTAATACGAACGGTAACACAGCTTCCATTAGCGTTAGAGGTAGTGTTGCAACGATCTCCAGAAACTCGAACACACCAGTTGCTTTAAGTGACTGCTGTTCGAATATTTTAGGTACGAATTTCTTTTCCAATACTTTTCGTAGCGCATAATCAACGATTGTGGTAATCCCAAAAAATACAACCGTATTATCTTGCGCGAACTGGTTTAACGCCTGTTCTATCTCGTCTGTGTTTTTAATGGCCTCAAAACAAGCTGTCGCACAACGATCAAACAATGATGCCATGAACCTTCAATTTGTTTGTGTTGGTTTGAGTTGAGCAAGCAAGTTGATAGAAAAGTTTACTACGGCATTCTAGGTACATGGAATAGGTTGAATGGAGAAATACGTCGTCGAGAAAAAAATAGGTTCTGGGTCATATGGCAATGTGTTTGTAGTTCATTCGAAACTAGACCCATCAAAACGTTATGTGATGAAAAGAGTACCACTATCTGGAATGTCTACGAAAGAAAAACGTGGTGCGAAGCAAGAAGTACTGCTATTGCAAACATTACAGCATCCGAATATTGTATCGTACAGGGATTCGTTTTTAGACAACAATGACAGAGATTTGTGTATAGTTATGACGTACTGTCAAGGCGGTGATTTAAGTTCTAGGATAAAAGCGTATAAGGGACAACCTATACCAGAGGAGCAAATTATTCAATGGTTTCTCCAAATAGCACTCGCGTTAGAGTTTATTCACACGAGAAAAGTGTTACATCGAGATTTGAAAACACAAAATGGTACAAACAAGTATGACAACTAACGCATAGTCTTTTTAACAAAATCGGGACATATCAAACTAGGAGATTTTGGTATTGCTAGAGTATTAAACAAAACGATGGACATGGCACAAACATCAATAGGAACGCCACTGTACATGTCACCAGAATGTTGCAACAACAAACCATATTCATTTAAAAGTGATGTTTGGTCAATAGGATGTTGTTTGTATGAAATGATGACAGGTAGGCATCCGTTTAACGCTAGAGATTTACAAGGACTTTTCATGAAAATTGTTAGAGGAGTTTACTCACCGATACCAACGAATTATAGTAGCAAACTTCGCGCAATTATCGAAAAGACGCTTAATACATCACCGAACAAACGGCCAACGATGACAGCGTTATTACAAACTCCATTTCTAAGCAAACATATAATTGATTTTTGTCAAAAATCAGAAGCATTGTACGTTTTGTTTTACTTGGTTAACAATTTCATAGGAGCAGACAAAATACAAATGTTTCGAGTAGCATCGATCACGAGAGGATAGAACTAAAAAATCTACAAATACAAGTAGCCGATTTGGGTATTTCAATTGGAACACCATCAACACCCAGGAGTTTAGAGAGTCCGTCACCTACACCACGAACCATTGCAAAACAAGCCCCACCTACCAAACCAACTGCTCCTGAAAAACCAAAACCATCGATCAATCCATACAAAGAACAACCTCCAAAAGTGTCACCAGTTGAACCCAAACAACAACCACTTGATCCTCGTCTAGTTCCACCTCCAAAAGATCCACAAAAAAAACAAGTCGATGTTCGCAAAGCAGAAGCCAAAATGAAGTTTTTAGAACGTGAAAAGTTACGTATGGCGGAAGTGTTACAAAAACTACAAAAAGAACGAGAAGATAAACGACTACAACATGAAGAAAGAATGAAAAAGTTGGCAAAAGAAAATCAACAACGAATGGATGATATCAAACGACTACAAGCGGAGAAACAGTTACGTGCGAATCAACAACGACAGAAACCTATAAGTAATCCGTTAGTATCGAATAATCCATCTCCTCCACAGCCATCAAAAGGATCTCCAGGTACGAAACGTTCACCTAGTTTGAAACTTGATCAACCACCTATTATTGGAAAAGATGTCAAAGTCGTCGCAAATAACGTACCAAAACCAGTCTTTAAAGGTGACTACAAAATGCAACAACAAGCAATTCAAGATAAAAAAGATAAAGAAGATAAACTAGAACGTATCAAGAAAGAAAAAGAAGAATGGACAGAAAAAGTGCGCGAGTACAAGAAAAAAGTGGAAGATTTGGAGCAACAGAAACAAGCGCAAGATAAAGTTATTTCTGCAAAAGATAAAGTTTTACAAGCAAAAGAGCAAAAGAGAATTGCAGAGCAACAAGCCAAAGAGCAGGAATTGTTGAAAGCGAGACAGAATTATTATAATGATAAAGTTAATGCGAAACTACCACAAGATAAACAACGAGTACCGTATAATCCGAATCCGCAACCTTTTACAAGTGATGATGAACAAGATCGTGAATTAGATGCTGATGATGAATCTGATAGTGATGAAGAACTCATTACAAAGTATCAAGCCATGATGTTACAAAATACGAGAAAAATCGAGCATCTGAAACAGAGCATTTGTAAAGCAAAAATTGGAGAACCAGAAGATGTGGTTAGTGATAGCGAATTAAGTGATGATGACGATTTTGATGATGATGATTACCTCAATGACGAAAACGAAGATAACGAAGCTCGAGAAGATGAAAATGAAGATGAAATTACTGATGACGAGCACGTACATGTTGGAGGTCGTTTAACAGATCGTATTCAATTCTTAAAACAAAAGTGTGAGTCGATATTTGGACTTGATTTGTTTGACAAGTTGTATGAGAGTAGTAAGAACGCAGAAATACAGCAGAAAGAAAAGCGGATTGTTGAAACAGAAATGCAAAAAGAAAAACGGCTAGAGCGAGTATTAGGATCTAGATTTTTATCAAAGTTGGAGTATTGCCATTTGATAGATGAGCTCTTGTTTGTAGAATCAAATTTGGAGCCTTTGTAGAAATAAAACGCACGTTATGCAAATTTTTTGTTGACGTGCTGGTTGTCTAGCCGCCAAAACTATCCGTTAATAATTTGACTGTTAAGCGCATTGACATTTTGCAACAACAGACGCACGCATGCTATCGTCCTTGTCAAACTTCTTTGCCCACGTCTTCGCGTGGTTCGCAGCGTCTGCATCAGAACAAAAGACTGAAGAACAAACTGTAGTTACGTACGATGGGTTCGAGCTTGGATCGTTTGCGATACCAGCACTTTTACTACAGACGATAACATCAATACTCGACAAATACAGACAAAAGAAAGAGCAATATATCTCTGAAACCATCCACGGATTCGAAGAAGAATTAAGAGGACTAAGAAAAGAACGTGACTCACTCAAACAACAACTACAACAAGCAAGCGCTACCCAAGCGTCTACCGAAACAAAATTCCAATTGGAAAGAACCAACTTGTCCAATCAAATCCTCGAGGCAAGTCAAAATGAAGCCACACTACGCACTAGTATCCTCGAATCTGAAAAGGAGTCCACTAGGTTGAGATCTTCAGTTGCAGATTCCTCAAAAGAAGTCCAAACTCTACGCAACTATTTAATTAGTGCCGACCAAGAGCGCGAAAGATTAACGGCAGAAATCTCCACTCTCAAATCAGAACAAGAGGAAGTCAATGATACTGTCAAGGGCATCTACGATACTATTACAAGTCTAACAGCACAAAAACAAGAAGCCGAAGAAAAGTTCGAAATTGCCAAGAAAGAGGTGGAAAAGATCTCCATGGACAAAGCAGAGCTTTTATCCTTGGTCAAGACACATGAAATGGAAATTCTAGTTTTGAACAAACAACTCGAATACAGCAGAGCAAGAGTTGGAACTTCAAGCTGTGCCACTTCATCACCAACAACCAGTATCACTAGCTATTCAAGTCGATTCACAAGCAGCACTCACTGCTCACCAATCAACTCTGCAAACTCTTCACCAGTTTCAACAAGAAGTTATACCAGTAGCGTACATGGTTCACCTGTTCAAACTCCACCACTTCAAGAGATCACCAACAATCATTTGAGCAGACACAAAGAGAACATTTCAAACTCATCTCCGCTTTTAATGAAAACATTAACGGCTGCCTTTAATGACTCTGAAGAGACTCCACAATCTCCAACACGCAAACTACGTCTATAATGTGCACTCCTTTGGAAGGGTTGTTCATTCGGAATTAAATTTTGTATTACCACGCTTTTTTGTCTGTTATGGCTGGTACTGCTCTGCGTTTTCCTAAAAACATGCGATCGAGAACGTGCTTTGATAATCGACCAAATAGTATAAACGTGAACAGGTAGTAGAGTATCTTTTTGAGTCTAATGCTTTCGAAATCGACACTGTGAACGACTAACACTTCTCCTGTACGAAGAACAGGTGACTTTGCAAGTTGTGTTAACGGGTCTATATTATTAGGTTTAATAAATATAGCATACCTTTTAATGTGTCGCTCATAGTTTTTCCAGCGTCTGTACCAAACTTTTGAACAATATTACCAAACCACTCTGTGTATGTTTTTTGTTTTCTTTCATCTGCTGGTCTCTCTTCAACTTGTACAATTGTAGGTTTGATTTCTTCTGTTTTCGTTGTCATTCCGAATAATGAAGAGACAGGCGACCACAAAAAACTTAAAAATCCTCCCGACGATTGATGTGAAAGCGATGGTGTACCCGATTCCTGTGGAACGACCTGTAGAGTACCATTCTCTGCATCTGCTAATGTTGACACCGCGAGTGCTTCATTTGTGAGAGTGTTTGAAGGTGTGGACATGTTGTTTTGGTTGACAAAGACGCAAAAACCAGCTTACAAGGTTCATCGTGAATTCATTCAGATTTAATTGAAGTGCACTTCTTTGCTTCCTGCATATAGTTCCAATTCTGAGAATGTACTCTCAAATCCTGGTCCAACTGGTGAAGATACAAGAACTCCGGCATGTACTGGTAGATTTGCTCCATTCTCATCCAATACAGCAAGGTAGCATAGTCTCAACATCTTGTACTCTTGACTCTCATCGGTTTTGTACATGATAGTGAACGAGTTTCCACTACGCATAATTTTGATGTACATGTAGCCTTTGTATTCCTCTTTGGCCAACTCGATAACATTCCAGTCCGAGTAATCGTTTGTTACTACAGCACTTACGTGGATTTTATCATTAAAATATTCAATGCCTGTCTTCACCCAAACTTTTTCGTTCAATCGAACCATAATACCTGTTTGATCGTACAGTTTTTCGTATTTTCCAACGAATTTTGTGGAGAGAGTGAAGTTTGAGGTGATTGGTGTGTTGTGGTAATAAAAGTTTCCATTATTGTGAATAAAACCATAATGGGTCTTTCTCCAAAAGTCTGTATCGTGTGCACTTACTACAATGAGCTCGCGTTTATCTTCTGAGATGTCGTACTTAGTTGGCGGCGCGAACCAGGTAAAATCTTCGAATGTGTTTATGTGGAAGTTGATAGACTCGACAGCCGATTGTTGCCCTGTGATATCCACAACAACATCGGTACTGCAAAAAGCCAATCCCAAGATTAAGAGTATGATCGCTCGTGACATGTTTGTTTTGGTGACTTGGACTGGTCAACTAGCGTCGTCAAACTTTCTCGCTCCTAACCTTTATTAACGTATACGGTTCAAAATGTCCACGAACATCTTAAAATACGGAATGGTAACCAACCGAATATTACGCAGATTCGTTGCTTATGGTATCTAGTATCCTAATCGTTCGCATTCGAGCAGCTCTAGCTCTTCAGCAAGCTCCAACGTTTGTCCTGTGCCAATTAGCTGGGAAATTTTCGATTCGATTTGTGTTGAAGATAATGTTCGTAGCTCTAGTAAAATTTGTTCTATCTCGGCATCTTGTGGTGATATGGTGTTCATGTTATTCTGTTATCCAAGTTGTCTGGTTGTAAAACATGAAAACTGACTTTGTTTGCCTGTTGTTTTTGCTTCTGCAGGTAGTGCTGAGCCAGAAATGCAATTACGCAGGAGTAGCAGGTACCTGTATGGATTTTCACTCGTGCAACGGTACGTCTAGACAAGGCGTATGTCCAGGACCCAATAACATTCAATGTTGTCTTCCAAAAGTTTGGGCATCATGCAAATGGAATGGACAAGTCGGTCAGTGTGTAGATTATCATTACTGTACTGGCGCATCAACAACAGAAAATTTATGTCCAGGTGGAAACGAAATCAGATGCTGCATTCCTAGTGCACCACATGTTATCGATGTACCACTCGCATGCCAACTACCAGAGCTCAAAAACGGTTGCGAAGTTACTAGTTTAAGCATGCTACTCGGCTGGAAAGGTATCAAAGTCAATAAAATGACTCTTGCCGCACAAGTAGCAAAAGACAAAACACCATACTCTGTAAAAGATGGTATAATCCACTGGGGTGACCCAATGGTTGGTTTCGTCGGTGATATCACAGGACGTACCATGGGTTTCTCAGTATACCATGGACCAGTTCTAAACCTAGCACGCAAGTACCACGCTGCTACTGATCTCACTGGACAATCATTCGAACAAATCTTACAACGTGTTGCATCTGGTAAACCAGTATGGGTGATCACTACATTCAGTTTTGCACACGTTCCAGATAGTCAATGGAAAACAATTGTAGCACCCACTAGAACCTATCGTATGACCTTTAACGAACATAGCGTAGTCATCACAGGTTACGACGCCAACTCGTTGTACATTAATGATCCATATGCTTGCCAAAAGAATCGTCGTGTAGATTTGAAAGCATTCCGGGATGGATGGCAACAATTTGGTAACCAAGCAATTATTCTAGAATAAATTATTTAGTTCTTATATCTACATCATCAAATTTGCAACTTGGGTGCAACCGAGAGAATTTCTTCTTCCCAATAACTACAACCTCAAAGTTAAAACCTGGTACAATGGACACAATTGTTTCATTCAATTCTAAATGAAATGTTTGATCTTGAAATGTTTTTTTCTTATCTAGGAGCAATATTCTCTCAGCATGAGTAACAGCAAAAACTCTAGTTGTTACTCGACACGTGATTTGTCTTATTGATTTGACTTCAATTGATGTATTTTGACGCATCGCCGTAGATTTTCCAGAATAAAAACGATCACCAATAACAATAGCTGCTATATTATACCCGCAACTTGCATGAAATACTCGATCAATGCCATACTTTATCTCGTGAAAATTTTGACCATAGGACGTGTACAATTTTCCAGAATCTTTTTTGTTAGTAGCATGGTGGAGACTTACTAGTGATAACGGAAATCACGTCGTGGCCCATGGTTAATTTGCATATACGTTCAGATTCTGGTAACACTTTTCGTTCAAACTTTCCCATGCTGAAACCAACGTACAAAGCGCCGTTCTTCGTAATACAACCAATTGACCCTGCTCCACAGTCTATGTACTCTACAGGTGCATCCAAGTCGTTTTGGTTTAGTTTCGTGAGTGTTTCGACATTGTATTGTCCAACACCTAGAAATATACCCTACATTACGGTAAGCATCTAACTGATATTTACGTTGCCTCGTCCAAAAAGATGCCCATTTTCTGAGAGCACAACAACAAAATAACTCCCGCAAGACGCCATTTTTAAACTAATATTCTCAGTTTCACCTTTGGGAAGTTGTTCTAGACTAGGTATAGTTTGTGACTCTCCTACATATTCACTTGATAGTTGAGAGTACGCATTGTGACCGAAGCCAAACAATTCGTTCTTTTCTGTAACGTTAGTTTGTTGTGCGGCTACCTGTTAGAATAATACAAAAGTGATATCCGCAGGAAATGTGTTTGATAACTGTATTTTCTGGAAGACGGGGAACCTTAAACCAGTCTTTTTGGTCAGTGTTTTCATCATCACCTCTTCCTATTTGTCCACTATCATTGCTACCGCGAGTATATATCCACAATTAACATGTGACACTCGTCTCCCATTGAGTAGCACTAACTCGGATAAATGACCACCAATGGGTGTACAATCTCCAATACCGTTTGTGTAAAGTGTTCCAGTATCTAAACGTTACGAGTTGGATGATATACGTACTTGTGAGAATAGCAAATGCAGAGTAACCCATGGTAAGTGTATGCACTCTTTGACCATTTGGTAATTCGATTTTTTCAAAGTAATTTGGTGAGATACCTTGTACGTACAGAGTGCCGTTACGAGTGATACAACCAATAGTTGTTCCTCCACATTCTACAAAATCTACAGGTCCATCTAACATGGTTTGATTCAACTTTGAGAGCGATTGTATGACGTCATTGCCAGTAGTAAGGCGTAAAAAACGGCCCTAATTGTTATTAGTGTTCGAAAGCAACGCACATTTCCACGTCCAAAGAGTTCGCCGGATTCTGCCAATACTACAGTAGAAAAGCTTCCACATGACACCATCTTTAACGGAATATTTTCTGTTTCGCCTCTTTGAAGCTTTAGTAGCGTTGTTAAATAATAGTCATTATCAATTGACATTAATTGAGAGTGTGTGTTTTGACCAAAGCCAAACAAGTCATCATTTTCTGCGAAAGTTACATTATGTAAATTCTATAACCTGCTAGAATTATACAAAAGAAGTATCCACAGGCAACGTGTTTGATTACTATATTTTCAGGTAAATCAGGAACTTTGAACCAGGTCTTTTGGTTTTGCATGTCATAGCTTCCTGTCTGACCACACTCGCTACTACCGCGAGTAAATATCTTATATTGTACTACGTCAAACCGTTTTTGTATTTAGGTTCAGGTTTACTACAAATTACAAGATTTATTCACCACAACAGTTATTGGGACACTGTAACAACATCAATATCATCGAACTTCCATCCTGAATGCAGCTTAAAATGTCTCTTCTTTCCAACTATCAATATTTCAAAGTTGTATCCTGTCAATAAGCCCACAATTCTTTCATTATGCTCTAGTGGACTCTTCTGTTCTTTAAATTCGCCCTCACCTATGGAGAGTAAAACTCTATCATCATTCGTTACAGCAAATACTCTATTAGTTGTAACTCGACACATGATCTGCTTCACCGAGCTCACAGCTAACGATATCTGCTTCATGGATGTAAAATTATTTTTACCAGCGTAGAGCTTGTTTCCAGCTATAAATGCAGATATGTCATACCCGCAACAGGCGTGCATTACTCTGTGAACACCAAACGTGGTCACTTCTGATAGAAATTCTGTGCACTTGCTTTGATATCCAGAGAAACCTTGTGTATACAGTTTACCAGTATCTTGAGAGTTAGCATCAACAATTTTACATACCAGTGATGATAGAAAAGACGCTATATCCCATGCTTAGTTTGTGTATTCTTTGCGCGTTTGGTATTTCAATTTTTGTGAACTTACCAACAGTGATACCATGTACATAGAGTGTACCACGCTTTGTGATGCAGCCAATTGTTGCTGCTCCACAATCTAGATAGTCAATAGGCCCATCTAACACTGCATGTTGTAATTTTGTCAGCTTTTGTATTTCAACATCACTTGGTCCAAGTCCCAAGAATTGTCCCTATTTTGTTATCAATTAAACACAACTTACATGACCACGGCCAAATAGCTCTCCAGATTCTGATAATACTACTGCAAAATAACTGCCGCATGCGACCATTTTCAAAGTGCGACTTTCTGCCTCACCCTTGGAAAGCATCGCCGGTGTGCGAAAATCACCTTCCATCCTTGGGGCCAGTTGTGAGTATGCGTTTTGACCAAAGCCATATAATTCATTGTCCTCTAAAAAGATAAGAAATTAGTATTTCACGGTACCGGTCACAATAACGCAAAAGTAATATCCAGACGAAACGTGTTTGATTACTATATTATGGGGTAAAGAAACATGAAACCAGTCTTTGAGATTTCCTGTTGCGCCACCATTTCCAGTCTGACTACTTTCATTTTCACCACGAGTGTATATCTTATACGGTACAACGTCACGTTCGCAGAACTCAGTTAGCATCTTTTCCTTGGTTTACAATATTGTACGAAAAAGTGAGCAGCGCCAAAACGTTAAGACCTTAATGTTTATTCTTGATAATTTCTGACAGGGTGTATGGTAACGAGCGCACTGGCTTGACTTCCACTTTTTCTGTAGTCTGTAACACTTGGTAGTTTGTCAAATCACTTCCATCGTCATCATTCGACGAGATCGCGCCTGCAAATGTATTCGCACTCGCCACAATTGTCGTTAAAAAGTGGAATACTCCCAACTGAGTATGGAAGAACGTTACTGTGTTGTGGCTCAACTTGTCATGTGCTTGGTTTAATTTCCATTTGAACGTTTGGTGTTCATGCTTTTGCTTGATCACTACATCTTTATCTTCGACCATCATGTACTGTTTTGGAGGCACTGCCTTGTTTGTAACATTTGGTTTCTGAATCAATACACGACGAAGTTTGGAAATCGACGCGTACGCTTTTTCATCAGCCAAAACTGCGTTTGGTGGTACTGAAATGTTAGCGTTTTCTGGTACTTTTGCAAAAATTGGTCTAATCGCCAAACTTGCCATGAATTTTGCCAAGAATGATTTGACATCTTTTGCAACGAATGATTTCTCACGTTGTTCCTTCTCTGATCTTACTAGTAATGGTTTATACACTTTTTCAAAGAATTGTGTATCAAGATTTGTCAATTTGGTTTGACAACTGTTACAAACGTAAATTCTTTCTTGACTGGTTTGGTTGTGGTACTCGAGAATGGGATTAGGAACAATATGTAAACCTAATGGGAAAAAATCGGAAGGTGGTGATGCAATGTTTGCAGATCGACAAAGTGGACACGCTGGTAGTGGATTCGCGTCAATGTCATCATGATCGAATATGTATTTCCACGCTTGATCAAACTCTGACGCTGTTTTAGTGCTCTTTGCAAACTCTTCTTCTGTTACAGTTGCGAATTCTTCCATGCTTAGACGATACAATCGTATAACTGTTTTCTCTTTTTCATCATCATCTTCCATCGAGTCCCACGATAATAACGTGTTGATCGCAGATGGTGTTTGTTTCCCACTTTCTACTTGTTTTGCGAGTTCAAAGCATGCTTTTGCTTTTCGAAGTTTTGCTTTAGAATAGAGTGGCATATCGTGACTTGTTAATTTGTTTTGTGTTTCTTGTTCTTTGTATTTAGTTTCGAACAGTATAACATCTGCTAAACATTTGTCTGGATGACCATTGTTTGAGTGACATAGTGCTCTATTGGTCAAAGGTTTCAAATGATTTGGATATCTGTCGTGTGAAATGGTATAAAAGTCTATGGCTTCGTTGTATTTCTTTTCATGGAATGCATCGTTTCCCTTTTTGTTGTATACGTTTCCATAATCTACTTTGTATCGACTATTAGCGTTCACTACTATGGTGATTGCATCATCTTCTACTGCAAGTGGGAAAACTTTTGATAGTGGCAAGCTTAACGCGAGAACGAATTGTTTCTTGTATAAAAAGCGAATATCAACAATCACACTTTGTCGAACTTCGTCTTCTGATTCTGGCGTCGCTGATGTTGATCCATTTGAGAATGTGCGCTCCAATTCTTGTACAAAGTCCATCAAAGTTTTTGTGTCGACCATGGAGAACTCTAAGTGTGGATTGTGAAGATAAAAGACGTATTTCGTTGTTGAGTCTTTGACCTTTGGCGTGACACAAAGAACACTCTCAGTCGCATAGGTCTGTTCTGGTACAACCGGTAGTACAGACTCTAGTGTCGGCATTAGATTGTCTTGTGTTTGAAAGTTGATTGTTCTAGTTGTAAAAAATATGAACATCGCTTTCGACAATCCAAGAGCTGCAAGGGCTCTTTCGCTTTACAGACAAATTATAAGACAAAGCAAAATATGGCCTGGATCGCAAGAGGATCGTTCGTACATCCTTAACGAGGCACGAGATCTATTTCATAAAAATAGAGACATAACAGATGCCGCTACAATCGATGCCAAATTATTCGAAGCAGAATCGAGAATTGGACTGGCTACGCATTATGGAATCCCATATCCTCGTCCATACATGGTTCCTCCACCTAAAAGTCACATGAAACGAGTCGTACCAGCATATATGCATTCTCATGTCAACCCAATCGAACAAAAAGGTTCACAAAAACCAACAGTACCAAAAAATGAATTTTAATGTACAGTAGTTTAATAAGCGCTTAGTTTCTTTAATAACTCTTCTTTTCTTCTCTGCACAAGCATCTGTTCTACTTGCTCCAATGAGGGTACGTCAACATGCGCAACGAATCCTTGTAACTCTTCACGTGACGATAACGAATTTTCTATTATGACATCTTTCATGAGAGATTTTTGTTTTCTAAACTCTATGGATTTGTTGTATTCGTCAATAACTTGTTGTCGTGCTTTCTCTTCTGCTTCTAGTTCTATTAGAGCCAATTTGGTATCATCTTTATCTCCAAACCCGTAATAATCGGCGTCTATACCTTCATAAAGTTCTGCACGCGATCTAGGTTTCTCTTGGGCTTCATTCTTTTCGAATAATTCTTTCACACCAGGTAGTTCCCGTGCAGCACCGAAATATTTGTATCCAGGTGTGATTAAAATCACTTCACCGTTGTCGTCGTATAATTTCGGTTGTTGTTTGCGATAATCTGGTCCGTTCAGTTCCATTATGCGCAGTTCCCATAATAATTTTTCATTGATCATTCTATTTATCTCATCGTTCAAGTCGCGTAGTCTGTGCTCTCCAAGTGATGCGTTTTGTATGATAGATACTTTTTCTGCGATATCTTTTAGCAATTGTCTTCGCCAATGTTCTGCTCCCTTTAGTGTTAAACATTCTGCAGGGTGTTCTGGTCTGCGACTGTCGCTAAACTCGCTTATGGGTCGTTTCGTACTAACCCATCTATTTAACATAGACTGTGCTTTTTCTTGGTTACGTGCCATTTATCGTTGCGTGTATCGTTTGCGAAGATTTAGCGTTCTGGTCACGACGAGAGTTTGTTAGCGTCAATAATTCGATTGAAAGTTTTAGTTGACAAGGAAAAAGTGTTTGAACATCTAAGCCCATTTGTACATATATAAGTTTATTACAGTGTCAAGTCTTGTTTACATCATCATGGCTGTTTCTAGTGATTTTTCAGCACACTAGTAAAAATTAGTATATTAAGAAAGAAAATGCAAACCTTTCTGACTTTTCGCTTGTACATTTTGATGTTGTTAGTAAACATTTGGGCAGCGTCTTGATTAGCAGGTGACGCAGAGTTAGGATCTGTCAATAAACTTTGTATCGATTGTAGAATAGAGCCGACAGTATAAATAGGACTCCATTTGTCTGCGATAATATCCAGACATATGGAACCGTCCTTATATATATTAGGATGGAACATTTCTGTAGTGAAACGTATCTTTGGTGGTTTGGCAGGGTACTGCTCGGAGAAGGTTAGTGTTAATGAGTATATTCCTCCTTCCCAAGCAGAGTCTTCTGGTCCAACAATTGTTGCATTCCAAACATACAAGTCGTCTTCGTCTACAGGTGCTGCACTAATACCATCTGCTATTCATGTTAGATGATCATAGAATATTCTTACGTGGATCTTGATTGATAGCCTTAAGGTCTGACAAGAGTCTAAGAGTTGATGGTGTTGCCATGTTTTCAACAAATTCTTGGTCAACTTGCACGTTGAATGTTTATTTACAATTTACAAGCCAGTGATTATTCCAAAGCCATCTCTTCCAGTTTATGCGTTACCGTATTGATAGCAGATGTAGCTTTGTTGGCAAACATTTCAACTACACCAGTCACAGCATTTGATATCTTATCTCCCAATGTTGGTGGTTCAATTCTCGGAACAGTCGCCAACAACTCACGATGAACTTGATGAAGCTTGTTTGTAGTTATTTGTCTTGCTTTGATATCAGCTTCACGTTGTTTTCTCTTTTGCATAAACTCCCTTTCGATGACAGGCAAAATATTTTCGGCGTAGATGTCATGGATCACATGCTCCTTGACGAGCTCTTCACGCTTTTGCATGAACTCTTCTTGAATTAAAGGTAATACCAAATTATGTATGCATTCCCTTGTCTCATGTTCATGATCGAATACTTGTTTCATTGCCATGAATTCTTGTTGGACTTGGTGCACGACTGGTTTCAGCTTTTCGTGTGATTCTCGCTCCGCCTCCAACACGTGTAGTTTCTCCATGAACTCTTCTTGGATTACAGGTGTTACATACTTTTTGATTTCTTCTTGCTCTTCGTGTTCGCGGTCTAATTCCAACTTCTTTTCCATGAATTCATGTTGAATGACTGGTAAGACATCGTGTCTGTAGAAATCTTGCATCTCATGTTCGGTGTCTAGCTCTTCTTTTTTGTGCAAAAACTCTTGTTGAATCGCTGGAATAATCTCGCGGACGTGTTGTTGCTCGTGGTGAATGTCATCGAGCTCGTGTACCTTTTCCATCATCTCTTGTTGGACGATATAGTTGTAGGTCTTGTATCCCTCTTGTTCATTATGAAGTTCATCTAATTCTTTCTTCTTATCCATAAACTCGTGTTGGATATTGGGCAAAACATTATGTTTGTATTCGTCTTGTACATGATGAACCTCATCTAGTTCTCCCTTCTTCTCCATAAACTCTTCTTGAATCATGGGTAATACACGAGCCTTTTGCTGCTCCCAATTCGTTTGGACTACAGGTTGGACATTTTCTACAGGTTGAATTGAAGGCGCAGTTTGTACTGTTGTGAAGCTCGCTAACTCAGTTTGTTGTCCAGTTGGTGGTGGGATGAATGTTTGAGTCGGTAATGCCGCGCTCGGCTTCAACAACGATTTGACTTTTCCAAGTACTCCATGCTGCTCATTGGTTGTTGTAGTTTCTTCATGCAATGTTGTTTGTCGTGGTTCTCTTGAGGACATTTTCTGATACGTTCAGAGTTGTGATGTGTTCACAATAATTTTGATCTGGAGATATTTTTTCGCAAATCTATATTTATAACGCTACTGGTAACCATTTAAGGGCGAACGTTAATACCAGTACTGCAGACCAACAGAGCTAGCTGCTCGTAGTAACACAATCGAGGTTCATGTCCATCATAGGTCGATTAGAGGCTTACTTGATCGCTTTCTTGTTTGCTGAGCTACTTCTTGAGAACGTCGTTTCTTTCTTTGCTCCTTTACCGCTTCCACCTCGCTCATCGTCTCGCGAAAAACTCTCTTTAATTGATAAAAAAGTTTCTCTAACAGATTCTAATTCTTTACCATGATCACCAATATCTTGCAATAGCGATGACATTTTGTCATCATAGGCACGCAATTCCTCATCGCGCTTCTTTATCATCTTTTCTATTGTTTCTCGGTCCAATACAGTGTTGGGTGGAATATCATCAGGATCATTGTCAAAGCTAAGCGATCGAACAGCTGACACTCGCGGTCTTTCTTTCGGTTTTTCTTCTGGTATTATCGGATGGTGAGAGTATCGCTCATATATCTTTTTCACAAGCTTGGATAGCTTCTTACATCGCGTTTCCAAATCTGATTGCCTCTTTTGCAGCGTAGAAATTGTGCCCTCTTTGGCTACCATCTCTCTATCTCGTTTCGTCTGAATGGCTTCAATCTCGTTTTGAAATGTTATCAATTCTGCTGATAATTCATCATCTAGATGTTAATAAAAGCAAATGGTTGTTACTTTTCTTCTCTAATCTCATCCTTGAATCTCGCTCTTTTTCAAGAGATGCCGAAAGAAGCTTCACTTCATCTATCCACTTTCGTTCGTTCTCTTCCTTCCTAATTTTACTTAGCTCAAGTAATCGCAGCTCTAGCTCATGTTTCTGTGATTCAGAATCTTCTAATCGCCGCTGTAACTCCCTATTTACTTCTTTTTGTTTCATCTCTCGGTCAAGAACTTCTTTGACCTTGCTATTAAGCAACTCATCAGCTGTCGCAAGTCTTATCTCTCGCTCTCGCTGAGATCGTTCATAATCAGCTTGTAGCTCTTTTAGTGTCTGTTTTAGATCAATTACTTCTCGTTTCAGCGTTGATTTTTCCTCTACTACCTTGGTGTAGTTTGATTTTTCACGAGTGAGATCAGATTCTAGTTCAGAAACTCTCTTCTCGCTATACTCTAGTTGTCGCCGTAGCTCAGTACGCTCTCGTACCAGCGAGTGATGTTTCTTCTCCTGCTCGGCACTTGACTGTTCTAGTTCATTTTCCATTGATCTAGCACACTGTTTTAGCTCTTTACACTGCGTGATAAGATCACTGTGTCGCTTCTGAAGACCTGCTAGCGTTCTCTCCACTTCAATCTTCTCTTTCCTAGCCTCTTGCTCCTGTAACTTGAGTTCTTGCACAGTCTTAGCGAGTTGCTTTGCTTCTGTTGATTTTTCGTTTAATTTCTGTCTCATAGCTAGCAAATGCTCGTTTTGTTTCTTATTTTGTACATGCAACTCTTTGGCCTTCGCTATCAACTCTTTTTCTGTATCGTCACTCTTCTCCTCAGCTTCGCGCAATACTGACAATTCTTTCAGCACTTGTTCATGCATAGCACACAGATTGGACATTTCGATGTCCTTATGTTCTATCTCTTTTTGCAATCTCTGGAACTGATCATTATCATTTGAACGCTCTTGATCGAGTTTTATCGATTGTGAATGAATCAAATCATTTAACTGATCTATTTGTTCTTTCATTTTCGCAATTTGTTGTTGCTGTAGTTTCTGTACATCCTGTTCTTCTCGCAACCGTTGTTCGAGTGTCTCACGCACTTTATCAGTTTGATTCTGCATGGTCATGCTACTATTCGCTAATGCAGTTTTGACCCACTCGATATCTTTCTTCGTTTTTTGCATTTCCAGCTCTAGTCGTTTATTCTCTGCTGGCGCTTCAAAATCATCAACTTTGGATTTTTGTTGTTTTATTCGCGTCACTTCGTCTGATATTCGATTTTGTTCATTCATCATATTCTCAAACAACTTGCGTAACTGGTTCATTCGTCCCATATGTGATACATCATTGTCGTTATCAGTTGTGTAACCATTTGATTCATAATCTTCGTCTGTGTATAGGCTATCCAACGCATATTTGAACGTTTCATCGAGTTCCAAATCAAAATCTTCGTCTATATCTGAATCTTCTTTTGTGTGACGTTGTTTTGGGTACCGAAACAAGTCTTCGCTGTCTGAATCATAAGTTGTACGATTTGATCTTGTCGAAATTTTAGATCTTTCAGAAGGTGCTATAGCACTCCGTCTCGGTGGATTCGCTTTTCGATCATGTGTCGAACTTCGTGATACGTCACTTGTCCTCTTTGAACGCACACGTTTCCCACTTGACATGGGACGCCTATTAACCGTTTGAGACAACTATGATTGCTGGGCGGGAACACAAACTAATGCATTTTCATGTCACAAGCAATAGACGATAAGGTACAAACGATTATTCAACAATTACGAAGCGATAATGAGCATTATAGACAGAACTTTGAGACTGTACGATTTCTTTTTTCTCTAATGAATACCAGATAAAAAAGCAATACATTGAACGTTCAAACATATATGAAGAACAACGTTTGCGATGGAAATTACAACTCGAAGAAAAGAGTAAAGACTTGGATGCGCTTAGAGAAAAATTCGAGCACGATACACGAGAGTTACATCAAATGAAAATGCGTGTAGATGAAGATGTTGAAATACGGAAACGTTTGGAACAAGATTTGCAACAAAGTGATCAAATACGAAACATGTATAATGAACTGCGGCGAGCTCACGAATTACTCAAAGTACAAAGTCACCAACAGGTATGCTGTGCGAATTGTATTAATTCCAAAGATTGAAGTGTTACAGAATCGATTGCGAGAACAGAAAATTGAAAATGACAGCAGGATATCAGAGATGAAACATGAATTTGCAATGCTACGAGAATCCGAACCAGTTGAGGTGGAAAATCCACAACTTAAAGAAGAGTTACGATTAGTACAGCGCACGAACAATGAACTTGAAATTCGTATCAAACAACTATTAGCAGAGCTACATGAAATACGCGAAGATAAGAATCGAGCAGTTGCAGATAAAGAACAAATCTCTATCAGTCATTCGACACAATACGGACAATCGCTAACCAAAGTCAGATCATTAGAATCAGAATTGGAACGAGCACACAGAAGATGTGAACGATTGCAAGAAGAGAACGAACAACATACTAGGAATCATAACAAAATGCATGATCAAGTTCTACGGCTGGAAAAAGAGCGACTAGTGCTACAGAACCAAGTTGAAAGTATAACTTCTTCGTTTGCTACGGAAAGAGCTGTTTTGAAATCAAACGCCGAACAGCGAGAAAGAGAAGCAGAACGACAACGAGGTTCATTAGCTAACCAAGTCAGTGAACTAAACAAGAGATTAGAAACTGCACAACTATCAAAGCAAGATCTACTTCGACAGTTCACTCAATTCCAAACAGAAGCAACTGAGAAAATGCGTGTAACTATAGAGCGAGAAGGTGAGAAACAGAACCACCTTGAACTAGAGAAACAACATTTGCAAGCTAGGGTGCAAGAATTAGAGGGAAATGTACATTTAGCGAAACAACAAGCAAAGTCAGAAGTGCAACGAGTTACGAAAGAGCTAGAAACAATGCGAGTAGCGATACAGAAATCCTTTGACGATAGAGACGCGATAAATAAACGATTGGAGGCAGAATGTATGACATCGTCGCATTTGCGAAGAGAGCTAGAAGACGTGAAAGCAGAAAGCGATCGTAGAAATGCAGATGTTATACGGTTTAAACAAGATAGAGATCAATTCGAGTCTAAAATGCTCGATGAGCAGAATGCTGCAGAGCGATACAAACTCAATATTGTTTATCTTGAGAAGCAGATCCTTGAGCTCAATGAAACACTCGAGCGAGAACGTTCGACTCGCGCTGAGATGCTAGATCAGAGTAATCATAAACTATATCAAGACAGAAAGAAACTACAAGATACACTAGCTACTCTAACACAAGAGCTAGACAAAACTAGGAGCAAGTATGAACGATTGAAGGTAGTGCACAAAGAAACAAGTGATCGGTACAAAAAGAAAATCAAATCGTATCAAGACAAACTCGATTCTCTGAATAATAAACTCAATCAAGTCGAGCATCAAGCCAAATCGGAGCAAGATAGAATATGGGAAGAGAAGAAACACTTTTCACGGCGGATTGCGGAGCTTGAGCATGAAAGAGACAAGCTTTCATTTCTCTCTGCTAGTTCCAACACTGCTGGAGATAAGTCACCTGTTCCTACCTTTTCAATTGCCGATGATTCAACAACGATATCTTCAAATTATGAGAAATTGTACAATACAACGATCAAAAACTTTAAAGATCTACAAACTATGTCTCAGAAAGTCGATACATGGAATAAATAGTGTACTTTATGATTCCGATTGGTTTGTCGTAAGTATTGGAAAAACTTGACCAAACTTCCGGCTCTTACAACCATATTTTGCATTTCACACAAACGATATCATGGTAGGTCTCATGTTCATGTTCTCACAACATAGTCTTCAAGAGGTCTTCGCAAATTAATTCCACTATTCGACCGTGTTCTCGTTAAGCGTGTCAAAGTAGAACAAGCACCAAAAAAAGTTGGATCAGTTTTCATTCCAGAGTCTGCATCGAAACAAAAGGAAGAGAACCCATCTGCTGAAGTTGTCGCAATCGGAGCCGGAATCGAAGGCAATGGTCTAACACTAAAAGTCGGTGATAAAGTATTGTTACCAGCCTTCACTGGCGTACCAGTTCGTTTCGAAGGTGAAGAATATGACATGTATAGAGAAGATGAGATCTTGGCAAAGATTGAATAATTTTAGTTTGTTACCACTACTGTTTCTTCTGTTGGTTTTTGTGCATCTTTTTGTGCTTCTGCATTCTTCTTAGCTTCAAGTTGTGCACGTTTCTCTGCCAATCTAATTCTCTTCTGTTCCTTCTTCTCTTCCGCAACTCGTTTCTTTTCTTTCAACTCGTCTGCACGTTTGAGATCGTCTTCATTTGCAAAATACAAAACGTCCAAATCGTCCGCATCTGACTCTGCATCTAGTTCTTCCTCTAATTCTTGAATATGTTCCAATTGCTTTTCTATTTTCGCTACCATCTCTGCACGTATTTTCTTAATGTGTTCATCGTGGGCTTGCTTTTGTTTTTCCATTTTTTCTTTTAGTTTTTGTTTTTTTAGTTCTGCTGCGGTTGGTTCTTTCTTTTCTGGTGCTGCTTTTGATGGCGATCCTCCTCGTGGAATGAATACTGCTTCGTGTTTGACATCGTTAAAGTTTGGTAATGGGATAGTATCCTTTAGTTTATCGAGATCTGCAATGGTTTTATCTAACAATTAGATCATAAAGCATTGTTATACCATAATCGAATTCATCGTCTTCTGCTTCGTCTTCTTCGTCGTCATAGTCGTCATCTTCTTCTTCGTCATCGTCGTCGTCATCTTCATCATCGATATCATCTTCTTCTTCGTAATCTTCGTCACTAAAGCTAGTCTCGCCCGTTTTTAAAAATCTATTAAAATATTGAAAATCGACTGTATCGTCTTTTTTAACTGCGGGTGTATTTTCTTTCTCTGCATCTTGTGCGATAACGAATGAAATAGATAGTATTAACACTAGAGCTAATAGTACTAGTGTTTTGCTTCGCATGATCCACGTGTGTTGTTGTTCTAAAATTACAAAGCCTTTGTTTGAAAATCGAACATGTCGCAACACAGTGACGATAGTGAGTTTGTACACAAGTTCTCGTGGATCTCAGAACCGGTAGATGTGCGAAAAGAGTGCATGATGTGTTTACTGTACCGCAATTCACCATGTGAATCAATATACAACCAGTGGGAAAAAGTACATGACGTAGAAGATAAAACAAAATCAGAAACACTTAAAAAGCAAGAAGATCGCTTATGGGACAGTGTCATGGAATGCACAAAAAAGAATGTAAATCTTCTAAGCGATCGGCAGCTAGAGCAAAAACAATACTTTCAATCACATAAATAATTTATTTTGACATTTCAGAGATTACATTTTGATAAATTTCAATTCCAGTCAAGTACATGTTTGCATTTAAATACTCATTATGGTCATGTAACAACACTGGATGATTAATCATTGGTGAGAATCCAATAACAGGTACATTCTTACTTCTAACAAATCTTGCATCAGTAGCAGCTGGGAAAATTCCAACTTCTGTCTTGACTCCTGTTTTCTTGAGTGTTTCCAAGAACTGTACAACACGTTCATGTTTTGGATCAGTCATGTAGTGCTCTGATGCATACTGTACCCATCTAAGGGTAACACCATCTTCTAGCCAACTATTCACAATCTTTTCAACTTGTTGAATGGGTACATGTGGTGTAACACGAATGTCGAACCCAACTTGAGCTTCTCTTGGAATAACGTTCATCTGGTAGCTTTCTCCACAATCTTTGGTATGACCTGCTTTCATGGATGTCAAATTGATCGATACAACATCACCAGTGCGTTTTTCAGGTCTTAATTTTAACTCTTGTTGTTGCGATCTTCGGAATGCAAAAATGCGTTCGATCACGCGTGCGAGTTTCTCCGTTGCAGTGTTTTCTATGAATGCGCTTCCGTGTCCTACGGCACCAGTTGCTTCAATGACTCCCCATAATGCGACACGTTCTCCATAATAGACTTGATACGAGTCTGTGGGAGTGGCGAGACCTTCATCGAGTCCGAAGCCTACGTTCATCTCGTCAAAGTGTTTACTGTTCACGAACACTTCCATACCATCATGTCCACCAACTTCCTCTTCTGGTACAAATGTTACATAGACGTTTCGTTCTGGTGTGAATTTTTGTTGTTGTAGACGGTCAATGGCTTCAATGTATTGCATGCCTACGCACTTCATATCTTGAGAACCTCTCGCATAAATATTTTGTGTTGTTTGGTCCCAGTATGCCTCGAATGGATCGTTGTTCCATCGCTCTCTATTGACTGGTACGACATCCATGTGCGAGTTTAACATGATAGATGGTAAGTCTTGGTTTTTACCAGCCCACTTCATAACAAGAGTTGGGAAACCTGGTAATAGTTCATGTACTTTACACTCGAGTGACAAACGGTCACATTGTTGTTGCAAAAACGTTATGGCTTCTGTGTAATCAATTTTAGGGTGTACAGATTTGATTTGTAGGTATTTTCTGAAACGTTCTATTGCTTCGATGTCTTCTGATTTGTGTATTTTAACGCTGAAAGCATCTTCTGAGCAGATAGAATACGACGCAAACAGTATCGCACAGAGCAACACTGCGAGTTTAGTTTGCATTTTTGACAAGGTTGAGCGGGCTTTATTACACTAACAATCTATGCAATTGATTACCATCTTATATTATGGCTTGATATTGTTGTTCGAAGCTCGGTTGTGATCATTGTAAAGTGGGATGTCAGTTTGCCAGCAGTTGTTTGTCTACAGCTATCTTTTTTTGGCGGATAAAGAAAGAAAATATGTCTTACACTCCTATGTCCCCAGCTCCAACTGGGCCTGTGTCCGACGCTCACCACTTAATGACGTACGAAGCAAATCTGATGAAGCGATTGAAAGCATTAGATGAACATCTGCAATTACTGAAAGATAGCTACGTTAAACATAATCAGTTATCAATCGATATTCAACATCGAAATTCCAGCGTTTCAAAATTAGTAGAACCAATCGATGTCGTGGAGCACAAAGAACTCCAAGCTACGATAAAGGGAATAGTTGAAACTTTAAGAGATGTAAACTCGCATGCTGGGTGTATGGGAGAAAGAGTTGGTTCAATTTGTGCCATTGAAGTTGAAAGATTTCAAGCTAAATTGAAAAGTTTGAGACAATATGTAGGTTCACAGCGAAAAGAAAATAAGAAATCTATGAAAAAAGATGGAAACAACGTATACCACTACAAATCCGAAAACGACCAGGCGCGTGTTATTCGCGAAACTAAATTACTTGAAGAAAGATTGTACGCGGATTTGCAAGACTTGAAATCAATAGTCGATGAGTACGTTCATGCTCAATTATTGTATCATAGCAAGTGTTTCGAAGCATGGGCGAAGCTATACCAGAAATGCAAACGAATAGATAAAGGTCTTACTCCAGTTAGCGTAGGCACTCCAGTAGAAGCACAGCAACCAGCTAGAATCAAACGTGTACTATCGCTGGAAGAAGAGAGGGCTGGCGCTACACCTACAAACACTGCAGCTTCTCCTCATGCTGGACCAACCAGAACAATGTCAGCCTCAGCTGTAGAAACAAAGCACATTTCAAAAGATCTAGACGACAGCTCAGATGAGGAAGAAGAGACACCAGTTGTAGTGAAGTCAGCTGTTCCAGCCTCTTCAGAGCTACCTCAAAACGCAAGAACGCGTTCAGCTTTGTTCCAAAGTGGAGCAAAGAAAAGTGTAGTACTAGGCAAGCGATAGGCATCACTTCATTTGGAATGTCGTGAGCAATAAATATTGTAGCTACACGAAATCAGCTGTTCAGCTCAAAACTCCCAAGACACCAAAAATGGACCTTGTTTTTGTAAATATAGCCACAAAATTTGTTGGTGTTTTCGCACAATCATTTCAAACAACGTAGAAAAACAATTCGTAGCTCGCATACAAGAAGACCATTTGCATCGCTCCTGTCATTCCAATCAACATCACAAGTACTGACAGGTGAAAGTTCCCAAAACTCAAACTTTTCTACAAACAGCGTCATGAGAGTGAAGACAGTACTCTTGTCGCTGCTCGTCCTAGCACTCATAACGTTTGCGTTCGCGCAAGACGAAACATACGGTGACGAGTATGATGGTGTTCTAGATTATGAAATGAACGTGGAGAGCAGTTATATTCCACAAGGTGGAGTTAAAACTCTAAATGCTTTTGACGACCTAAGAAAGGGGTTCGAAAGTCTAGGAGACGCATTTAAAAAACAACAACCAGCTTCATCTGCAATCACAAAGAAGACACTCGCTAGCCCAATACCAAAGGTTAAAAAACCAAAACAGTATCGCGCAGAACAATCCACTGATGCGTTGTGGACTTCCCTAAAACCATTGTTCGGACTAGTAGGAGTCGGAGGTGCAAGTTTCCATCCATTCAAAAACGAAGTCGTGTTTGTTAGTAACAAGCCAGGAGTACTTCAAATCTACCGCGTTAAAATTAATCGCAAAACAAACAAGGCCTCAGCACCTGTTCGTTTGGTCAACACCAAGAATCGTTGCTCCGCACCACGGTACTTGTTTGATGGATCTATTCTATACCTACACGATCGCGGAGGTAACGAAAACTTCCAGATCGGACTTATCACACCAAATGATAAACATATTTGGCTCACCCACAATAAGAAGGCAAAACACTTGGTAAACACGGTAACCAAGAACTACATGTACTATCAAAGCAATTCACGCGACAAGAAAAAGTTCGACATCTACAGAAGATCATTCCCACTCGAAGAACACTCGGAACCAGAATTGATCTACACACCAGACGAAGGTATCGCACGCGCCGGTTTGGTCAGCCAAGATGAAACAAAAATCATTTTATCGCAACATTACAGCAACGTACACAGTGAGATTCTGTTACTTGATTTGGTCGACAAGACTGTTACATCATTAACAAAACCATTGAGCGGAGATCAACATATTCGTTGGCAACCAGTCAAGTTTTTGAACAAGGCACATACCAAACTCCTTGTCAAGACTGATTACCAATCCGAATACTTACGTTTGGCTATTTTGTCATTCGAAGATGATATGAAGACAAGCAAGGCTACCTTCCACACTATTCCAGCCATGGAAGCTATTCACCATGATGTCACTGGTATGACCAGTAACTTTAGAACAAAATACTCGTACATTGAACTCAACAAGGATGGTTATTCGGAACTCATTCGCGTCAAGATTGGCCCAAAGGGATTCCGTGGACAAGTCAAATCTGTCGTTCTACCAGTACGCAAAGGTGTGATCGCACACGGTGACGCTCGTAGTTTCGGACATGGTATGTCAGTATCTCGCGATGGAAATTTGATGGCTGTGTCCATGACAAGTTCCAAGCATCCAGTCAACTTGTACATGTTGGAACTTAACCACAAGAAGGGATTCCACAAGAGACATGCATCTGGAATCCAAAAGAGAAGAAAACACAAGGCTGCTACTTATTGGCCATTACTTCCAAGCCATTTACCAGAAGAAATCAAAGATATGACATTTTTGGAGGAACGTTTAATCAAGTTCAAGTCATTCGATGGAACTGAAATTCAATACTATTTGTTCAAACCAGATACACAACCTCCACCAGGTGGCTATCCAGTAATTGTCAAATTGCACGGTGGACCAGAAAGTCAATCCCGTCCAACGTTCAACTCGATCACTCAATTTTTGGTAAAGAGTGGATTTGCAGTTGCATTACCAAACATTCGTGGTTCACGCGGATATGGAAGATCATTCTTGAACAAGGATAACCAAGAAAAACGTCTAGATGCAATTCACGATGTAAGAATGGTTGCTTTAGATTTGGCAAAGAGAAGCCAAATTGATGGCACAAAACTAGTTGTCATGGGTGGAAGTTATGGTGGTTACGCCACTCAACTCACCGTTGTCACCTATCCAGACATGTGGAAGGCTGGTGTTTCCGTTGTAGGTATGAGTAACCTCGAAACATTCTTCAAGAACACTGCAGAGTGGAGACGTAGATTACGTTACCAAGAGTATGGAAACTATCACACTCAAATTGATTTACTACGTCGTATTTCACCAATTAATCACGTAGAAAAGATCAAGTGCCCAATGTTCATCATTCAAGGTGAAAATGACGAACGTGTACCAGTTTCTGAAGCGATTCAAATGTATGAAAGATTGAAGCAAGTAGCCAAGGAACCAGGAAAAGAAAAGATTGGCAAGAGTGTACTATTAACCTTCCCAGATGAAGGTCATGGTTTGAGCAAGAAAGCTAACCGTGAGACAGCCTACAAACAATTGATTACGTGGCTCAAAAGTGTAATCGTCTAAATTAAGACCAACGTGCTATAATACATTACATTTATTTATGTTACTTGGGTCTTCTGAATTGTTTTTCTGATCCATACGACGACGAAGCAGAAATGGTTCGAGGTTGTGGAATGAAACTGGATCGAAGCGGTGAATGAGCAATTTTTGGAATAGTTGAGGTGGAGCGTTTCGGTGACGTGTTGAACAGTAACGAAGATCCTAATAGAGCAGCTGACGAAAGTGTTGGTTCGATTAGCGGCGATGATGAACCATTTGTTAGTTCGACCGATGTGGAAACAGATTGTGGTGCTACGAACGGCCTAGCTTGTAAGCTTTCGTGATTAATGTTAGCGTAAAAATGCGATGGAGAGCTCTCTCCCGTATAATTGTGTTTACCCAACAGATTCCTCGTTCGAGATTCCAAAACACCGAGCTCATTATCTAATACTCGTTTGTTTTTGTTGAACCGTAGTTTGATGATTTCGAGTTCACTGTCACGTTGAGCTTCTAGCTCTGTTCGATCACGTTCTAGCCTCGTTTCTAGTCCTATCAACTCTTGTTTTTGTTTGCCCAGTATCACTCCCTTCTTACGTTCATATCGTTCGCCATGTGTTATACTTAGTCGCTGTAGCTCTGCATCTTGAACGACATCTGCTCCTTTTTTCACCTGTAATGCTTTTGTGAAGCTAGATGGTTAAACTAATTAATATAGCTTACTCTTTTTGTTTAGCTAACGTATCTTGTACTTTCCTCATGTTTAACAAATTGCTCGAAAACTTTGGTGTTTTTGTTTGAAGTTCCTGATGAAACTTTTTCCTAAAATCGTCAAGCTCGTATTGATGTCTTTGTTGAAGTGTGCGTCTCATTTCTTCTATTTCTTTTTCAAATTGTTCAAAACGAGTTTCCCACTTTTTCGTAGCTGATTCCAAGTCTTGTGAGAATGATTCTTCGACATTCTTGGTGCTTTCTACTTGAAGATTTTTAATCTCGTTTACGTGTTTCGTCTCTTCACTTCAAGTATGAGTAATTACGTTCCAGCTAACTTACTCTGTTTTTATTTTTTGTATTATGAATGAAATGTTTTCGCATTCTTTGTACATGTTTAACCGAGAGCATTTAGCTCGATAATCCCGTAGTATTTGCAAACAATCAGAAAGTGGCATCGCTAAGTAATCTGTACCGAAGGTCATTATTTCCGATATGAGCTCTTTAGCGACAATATCTGGGTTTTCAGGTACGTAGGTTGGTGTAGAATCATTTTGAGGGAACTCGTCTTCGTTATCATCCATATTATTGCACTGTAAACAATTACAACCACCGATAGCAAAAGCTAAGCGCTTCTTGATCTGGTATGGTTCCAGGATGTAGTGCAAAATAGTATGACAAGACCAGAAGACGCAAACATGCTTCAAACACTGACTTGTTTATTGTTTGTCTTTGGTTAAGCATTACCAAGTTCAGTAGCGCACATGAAACTTGCTCTACCCATATGATCTACTCTTGTGTCGCCAGAGTCAACAACAAACAAACCATGATCGAGAGACAAACCTCTGTACATTTGAACCCAAAAGCTTTTGGCACTCACAGAAGTGGCAAACTCCTTGACAAATTCTTTGACGTCAGTGGCTTCAATGTGTGCCAAATTTACGTTAAGATGGTTGCGGCAATACTGCATGGCGTACAAAGCGTAGACTTGCTCGGGTACTAAATAATAGCGAAGGTTCTTGTAGTCCGAGTAGAGAATGCATGAGGGAGGGGTCGTATCACCAGTACCATGATCAGCAGTGAGACTTGGAGAGGTCTTCATCTCGGTACTCAAGCCGTAAATTCTGGGAATGATCGGAATCTGGTTAACAAAGTTACCGATAACTTCTGTCAGAGATGCAACTCCTGCTTTTGCGTTTGTATCAAACGTTTTGATTGACGCATGCAAGCAAGTAAGGATAACGATGATGGTAACAGCCACGCGTAATGTGGACTTTACCCAAGCAACGATACGCTTGGTGTTCTATAATGTTAATTGACAATTAGAGGTACGTACATTTGAAATGGATCTAAAGCATCTAGTTGACTTTTTCTGCTAATTCTACGCAGTATTTCCAATGCTTTCTCTTCATCTGTGAAGCAAGCTCGCTCAACGGCATGGTATGCTCTTCTGTAACTATCTGCATCGTTTCCTGGCACATTGATACCGTGGTTGATTCTGTCGACTGGTATAATTAGTAGAAACAAGCATAACATACGAATATTCCAAACATTTTGTTCCACTTGCCTCATGAATTCATTGTTCGACCACAACACACGCAGACCAACATGATAGTACTTGCACATGAACCCATAAACATCATCTGTGCCAGTAAACGTAGGGTCAATGGTAGTCATGGGTGCTGCTAGCAACGTTGGAAGATTAGTGTATTCAACAGCCATGTTGGTTGTTTTCTTGTTATTGCATGCCTCGGTTCATGTTCTGGCTTTTTATGCTTGCGCAAAACGTGTCAACTATCATTTGTCAAAGTTGACTAATAGTTCAAATCGAGCTTTTTCTATTCTTTTAAATTCATTTCTTTAGCACTTGTCATTCTATTGGCACTTTTGGATTCCTAAATAGTCTGTCTATCAAAAGAAGGCTACGTAAAAAAGCTTCCAGAATACGATTGTAACCCTTGTTTTATTATAAACTTTTTCAATTTAAAAACGATGCAGGTAGACACAGAAGACAAAAAAACTGGTGGTTTAGAAAAGAAAATCGGAGACGTGCCTTTTCCGCTAGAAGTACGAAAAGAAATAGCTAGCATGACAGTTCGCCAATACATGTCACTGAGTTTGATTTATCGAATTTATAAGTTCGGATGGGACCAAACAGTAATCGCAGATCATCTTGTGCGTATGTTCAGTATGTTACTAATCCTATGAAGACAGATATATTGATAATATTGTTCTCACATGCACTTCCCTTAGTGATGTGAATTTCATGCAACGTAGAATGATATTCAACACATATGCATACCCCCGCTCTTCTGCAAGATATTTCATTAATTGTAGACAAGACGAATTAATTCAAGAACGACTCCACGAAAAATTAGAAGCATTATATAATAAAGCGGTAAGGTCAACACATGCAACTAACAAATATAGAAAGCTATTGTGCGTTGGTGTTCGCAGAAAGATGGCCATGATTCATTAGACGATGAAATCGAGGATTTATAATTGTTAAATCTACTCAAGTGGATCAACGCATTTGTAAATACTGTTATAAATTGTTGTTGAGCTTACGTGTTTCGTCTCTTCAAGTACAAATCATTAGTTTTGTAACACACCTTTGTTTGTTTTTAATTACTGAACATGAGAGGTAGACCAACAGACAATTACGAAGATTCTGAGGAAGAGAGCGAGGGGTACGATGAGTACAGCGATGAATCAGATGAAGAAGTTAAAGACGAAGAAGATTACGACAAAAAAAAAGAAACAAAAAAACGCAAAACACCTGCATCGAAAAAAAAGGCTCCAGCAAAAAAGCACGCTAAAACAGATTTGAAACAATCATCGCAACTGGGATTCAAAAACAAATCATTTGTTATGAACAAGTCTTCTAATAACAAACGTGCACACAAAAATTTAAAACAAGTTATCACACTAGAAAACTACCAAGAATTACCACCAACAATACCAACTTGTATGTGTTTTATTCACGATCACTAACGCGACAGATGTCAATATCGAAGCACCACCGTCACTATATCCACCGAAAAAATACTGCGACATCACTGGGCTAGAATGCAAGTACACATCACTTAATGGTGTTCGATATCACTCAGCAGCCGTTTTCCCAATCATCAAAGCACTAAATGAGTATCGTGTACAAGACTATTTGGGGTTACGTGGCAGCGGAAGTAAAATCAAATAATTTTTATGTTTTCGTGTTTCCATTCGACTCTTTTAGTTTCAAATTATTCAATTCACTCAATACTTTTTTCAGTTCTTGTTTCAGTTCAGTGATTTCTTTACTCTGCGACGACTGTTTTTCAAACACGTGCGCCAGTAACTGTTGCAGTTGTTCAGGATTCAATTTTGCTTTTCTTAGTCCTCCATTTCCAATCGTACTTAGGAATGTATTTTTATCGTCTTCAGTTTCTGGTGGATCTGCCAATAGTTGACTCCATGGTATCGAATCTTCCACGCGTGCAAGTGTACTGTTATTTCTAGTATGTTGTTTCGGAATTACTTTTGGTGGTGGTGTATCTCGATCTCCAAGTACATTGGCTGCGTTTTCCGTGATCAATTCAATGATATCAGAATCATCCTCTTTTGGTTGTCCTAGTGCTCTATGCTGTAATGGTGAAGTTGGTGAAAATGGTTCATCAAAAATTGAAGAATTGTAAGAGTTGTATAACTGTAACGGTTGTTGTGGTTGTTGCGGAATAAATGGTATCGCCAATGCAGAATTGTTATTCGGAGGTTCATCAATAGGAGATATAGCTTCAAAGGTTACATTATCACCAACAGGTGATGTTGGTGGTGATCCGCCAAGTGATATAAACGAATCTGGTTGCATTACATCGTAACCTTCAAAAGGTCCAATATCGACATCTGCAGTGTTCATATCGTCATCATCATCAGAATCTTCTTCTTTTTTCTTTTTAGGTGGTACATACTGTAAAGGATGTGGAGTTGCTTGCATAAAACCATCTTGTGGAAAATAATGAATCATAGGTTGTTGGTAGGGCATCATTTGGGTTTGTGTATTCGTCGGAGGTGGTTCTCGATTGTGTAAATATAGTGGTTGTTGTCCATTCATTTGTGGTTGTTGATTTATGACAACTGGATAGCCTGGTGGTGCGTATGCGTAGCCCATATATTGGTTTGGTGGCGCATACCCGTACGTCCATCCAGGCATCATATTCATAGGACCACCGTACATCTCTTCTGTGGTTGCAATTTCGTTCTCTTGTTTTTTTGGTTTTGGTTTCCGAACAGGTTTTTTTCTTTCTGCATCAACGCATAGATGAGGGTATCCGTTTTGTATACAACGTCTACATGGACGTTCTTGGTCGCATGCAGAGTGAGCAGACTTGCAATTCGTGCAAGCTCTTTTAACATAGGGTTTACGTACCCCTTTCGACGTGTTTTTTCTCTTCGGTGATTCCTCATGGGAATTGTGACTAGTAGCGTTTGCTTTGGACACACCCATAAAGTTGATGCTTCACTAGTTTCGTGTTTGATGTTCAACAGCTTAAGTTGGCCAAATTTTACAACTGAGCGAGAGCTCTGAATTTCATCGGGTCAAGTACAGCTCTGGTATCTTCTGAGAAGATCTCGCATAGTTTATTGTTTTACTTGTATTTATTTGTAATTTCAGTTGATGGGAAACAAAACAACAAGTTCATCCACAGTACATCGTCGTCGCTCTTTATCGTGCAGTAACATGGACACAGAAACTCTTGACACCACACTACTTGAAAACAAATTAGCTACTACATACATTTCACGTGCTCAGCGAGAACCTCTTCAAATTCGAGACGAAGAAACGTACAAAAATATTGTAGATGTCATATTTATCACGCAACATAAAGAACAATACGAGGAACCACCAAATCTGTTTGAACTATTATCATCAAAGCTATTTGGCTGCTCTCATACGTTTGTATACTCAAAAGACTACGATAAGCAAGGAATACTTTACTACTTGGGAACAAACAAGGGCACAGAAGAGTATAAAAACCCACACGACAGGGGGATAGTTACTGCATCTGCTTCGTCTGTAAGTAACGGTTATATTAACCAATTTGTTGATCGAGTAAGTAGAGGTGTACGACTCTATACTGCACCAGCACATGGAGAATATTTTATGGTCGATTTCCACAACTTGTTAATACGGCCCACGCATTACACTCTAACACACATGTCAAGCGATAATGTTCCTATACATTGGAGCGTTTATGGAGGAAACAATGGAACTGATTGGACACTACTTAAGTCACATCACGACGATAGAAGCTTATTGAAGAATGTTAACTCTTTGGAAGATGTATCATTTACTTGGCCTCTAGATGTTAATGATTATTACTCAAAGTTCAAATTTCAGCACGATGGTATGAATGAATCTAACCTTTGGTACTTTATTGTAGAAAGACTTGAAATGTACGGAGACACATTAAATTTGTGATCATATTTAAACTTTGTTACAACTTTACAGTCAACAATCATGACACTGTCTTTATTCAATCGTTTGCATCACTGGGACCAAAAACTGTCCAATTATGTTATGCGAAGCTGTTCTGATATCGTTGTACTTGATGAAGAGAACGGCGAGTTTCCAAATGCGACAAAAACAAAAAAAATGTTAACTAAAGTGTGGAAAATAGTATGTGAACATTTATTCGCGTAACAAAAAAGATTAGTTTCACAAACGATGGATTTTTATGGGTTGCACTGTTTCCAATATTCACGCTTTATTCGCGAAAGCACATTCAAGATGAAACGCAATTACCAAAGTTAATTAGGCCTGCACACGTGAACGTAACTACCTATCCGCGCTCTAACATTATATAGTTTTTGTATCTTTGCTGCACAGTCGATTTATGCGTGGTTGGAACGTTAAAGTACTTGTTTAGGCGTATTCGACCCGTAAATAAGCACTTACGTGTCGAGGAGCACTCGACATCGAAAAATCGGACAGCGTTAGAATTCGATATTGGACCAGATGCATTTAGTCTACCAAGTGGACACGCTTCTCGAGCTATGGTTATCGCACTATGCACTGCACTTTGGCATAACTCTGACGCAAGTGATACCTCACGAAACCTCTTGTTAGGTGTAGCTGGCTGGGCAGGTATTGTTGGTTTTGCTCGTGTATGCTTGGGCAGACACTACATCAGTGATGTTCTCGCTGGTTATGCATGTGGCATTATTGAGTTTGGAATTGGAGCGTACTTGTTCCCCAAGTTAAAGTTTTTGCAGAAATAAATGCATCAACTCGCGCGGTCAACTGTTGACAAAGCTAATACAAATTTTCTAACTCGCTTACATGCGAAATCTGTTCCGTAAAAGTAAAGAAACACTATTCGACTAACAGTATAGAGTCAGAATGGAAAACAGAGCAATACCATCAACATGTCGACATTGTTCGTAGTGAATATGAATTTGAGTGTTCTCGACGAAATATACAACCTAATGTTCACGTGATCGAGAAACTGATAAAAGGAGTTACAAACGTGTACAAATCACAAGAAGAGATAAACGGAACGAAAACCATCTCACGACAATCATTCGCTATTGGAAGAAAAAAAGAATCCGCCGATATTGATGTCAAACTTTCGTTTCGAAAATTATCACTTGGAGATGAACAAATACAAGCCATATGCACGTTTTTTGCTATTCCAAATGTTTTAAATTATTGTGGAGTTCGATTGAACTGGAAAACGATTTTACTCGTCAAGAATCAAATTACTGACGCATCGACGGAATCGTTAGCAACGTTAGTTGATCTTTTTCCAACGCTGCAACTCATGGATTTGTCACAAAACTCGATTACGTATGTAGATTATTCACAACTAACAATGTAGAGAATCTGGAGCACGTGTTATCGAAAGAGCAGTGATAAAACGAGAATCACCAATGATTTTAAATGTACTCAAAAACGATATGGATTCGAGAATAGCCCAACAAATCAACGTATCAGCATCTGCACCAGTAAACGGAATTTCCATTTCCAAAACATATCGAAGTTCGATGCCCAATTTAAAAGTGGAAAGTACAGTAACAGAAGATAGCGACGATTCTAGTGAGTATTCGAGCACACCGACGACAACGAGTATCGATACAAGCTTTGATCCAGTCTTTTTTGGCAAACCTATTGAATTTGTTCCATTAACGCATTCGAATCGACCTATACCTGTTATATGCTCCGATTTGATTAATTTATTACGACCTAGAATTGGAATTGAAGGAATCTTTCGATTATCGGGAGATGTACATGCTATGAGTAGTTTGAAAAGACAATATGATGAAGGTATCATGACAGAACAATTGTTATCGAACATGTTAAACAGAAAGGTATGTTTGTCGAAATGAAATTAATATTCTAGGAAATTGATATTCATAGTGTCGCTGGTGTTTTTAAAATGTATTTGAGAGAATTACCAGAACCACTATTCCCGTCGTCATTATTTGAAAAATTCATGTCATTGACAAAACTACCACAAGAGGAAGGTATTCGCGTTGCTCAGAAAACGTTTGCAGAATTACCACTAGTTCACGCAGCGTTAGCTGATGCTGTACTACGGTTACTATACGACGTTTCGCAGAAAAGTGAAACAAACATGATGACTGCTTCCAATCTAGGAATCGTATTTGGATTGAACTGTTTCCGAAGTAAAGAGAGTAACCCGTTAACGATCGCGATTGATAGTGTGAGGTTGAACAAGTGTTTAGAGTTGTTGGTAACGTGGTACCCTTCCTTGTCGCTACAAAAGTATGAAAAACCAAGTGGAAATGAATTGTTCTCAGTTGGACCAAGTTTCAAACGACCTAGAGGTCCATATGGACCAAATGATGACGAAATTGTATCACTAGAACAAGTACAACAGGAAATTGTACAACCAGAAGTGAATGAGAATCATGTTTCGGAGGGAAACGTGGAATCTGTTCAAGAAAGTACGCATGAAGATTTACATACAGAATCAACTGCACCTGATGAAGTTACAGAAGAAGAACCGCAGGAAGTGAAACGATTCTCACTACGTAGTGCATCAACTACTCGAAAACCACAATCACGATCAGAAGTTATATTCGTGTTTCCAAAATTTGAAATCAAACAAAAAGCCGAAGAAGAGGAACAACCAGCACAACCAACACCACCGGTCGAACTAGAAAAACCACTCCGAGTAGAAGTGGAACCTCTAAAAGCAGAATCTCCAGAAGTCATTAGTCATGAAAATTTACACATTTCATTGGAAGAAGATACCCATGAACATGTCATACATCAAGTGAGAGAACATTCTCCAAAATTCGGAGATGAAAGTTTTTCACAATTCTATCCTCGATTAGCGAATAGTTCTCCACAATTATCACCAAAACCAAGACCTACTTTTAGAGAAAAATTAGATAAAAGCAAAGTCAATTTGGTAGCCAATTCTGAACAAGAAATCGTAGGATTCAGTGAAGATATCATTGCTGCTCAAAATTACATTCTTCGAGAATCATTATCACCGAATAGAAAACGACATTCTGGAACAACTAATCCAAGTGAAATTTTTGACGCGGGAGCAGTTTTTACAGCGAAAATTGTTGATATCGCGCAACAAAAGGGAATGGATGTAAATGAAAATATGGTACAAAAAAGTATGGGTGTAGAAAGAGCAATTTTGAAAGCGAAACGACCTAGTACAGCACGAGAGAAAAGTATGGGAAATTTATCTGTTGTGAATAGTATTTCAAGAGCAAGAATACCATCGTCTAGTCCTGTTGTTTCATCTCCTGCGACGCCGAAAAGTGGAAGTCAATCAACAACACCGAAAAGTGGTGCGAGACCAAGTAGTGCAAGTGCAACGAGAAAAGTGATTGCGCCTACGAAACCTGTTATGAGATCTCCGCCTTCCAAAGGACATTCACCATCGAAGCCAGTACAAGGACCACATTCTATGAAAATGCGAGATGTGCATTATAGTGTGTATCGGCATCAACCTAATGTTGCATTTGAAAGTCAATATGTAACAAAATCACCAAAAGAATTGAAAAGAGAAGTTTTGAAATACACAGCCATCTCAAAAACACCAAAAGAAAAAGTTATTAGTCAATTAGAGTTGGATGATCTGAAAAAACATTTGATGAGAACGTTGGGAATAAACACAATGTGGAAATTAGGGTCGAAACAGAACGTGAAAAAGTTTATGGAACCAAAAACTGAAAAAAGAGTGGATATTGCATTTACAGAAAATAATGAACGATTGCAACAAATAAGAGGTGAAATTAATGCTACTCACGCGAAAGCCGAAGAAACGAAAAAGGATTTGGAATTATTCGATAAGATAGTCTCGGATGTGAGTGCAACGCGATTGTCAAATGCGTTATTGTCAAAATATGAATCGGCAAAAGGTTCCAAACAGGAAGTGTTTCAATTTAAAGAGTTATTGTCTGCTTGTGATGTGTTGCACGAAATTGATCCAAATGAGCCTGCTATTAGTGACCTACTATCAAAACACGAACTATTGAGAACTACAATATACGAATCAAACGCTATAAAGAGAAAAATGACGGCAAGATTTAAGCGTTTCGAGAAGATGAATAAATCGTAATAGTTTCGTAATATTTAATAATGTACAATTATCACACAACAAGTTATTGTCTACTGTTGCGTCTCTTTCTGGTCTTCTCAATACCGCCACTCCTTGTATCGATCTTAATTTCTCTAAAGTTCCATTTTTGTTTTGTTCTTGCATCGACAAACTCCCAGTCTTTGTCATCTGACAAATCTATGACATGTCGCGCTCTAGTGAATGATGCATCGTTCATGCTGCTCGACCGAGTTGGAATTGGTGCAGGTATGGGATCACTGTGATAAACGTTGGTGACGACATTTTCACTTGGAATATCCAACACAATGTCAGACAATAGAAAGTCTAATTCGTCTGAGGTCCACAAGTTGTTCTGTACAGGTTCTTCGCTTAGCACGGAGCGAAAGGGTAATAGACTTTGCTCTTTTCTGAGGCCTTCTCTCAATAGATCATCGAGACTTTCTTCTACTAGGAAGATGTTATAGCCTTGTATCATGGTGTTGTTGTGTTTGTTTGGGTTTTATGAGGCGGCCAAGAGGAGGACCACTATGAACTTAAAATGCTTTGCCAACCGTCACTTATTTGTGCCTTTCCGAACTATGAGATTCCCTCGCACAATCCCATACCCTAACTAGAGTGAGGACGCCACTCGCGGATTGACGTCGCTATTGAGAGTGACGTTACGCTCACAAAGCCAGTTGTAACCCAATTGTTTCAATTTGATGGACAGCCGAGTATTTAGCAAGTTTGGATGCCTCTACAAAATACTCAGACTTTGGTACTCCGTTTTGACTGGATTAAGGTACTAACTCTACACATTTAAACAGCCATTAACGTTTCTGATGCTAACTAAAGCACATCCTTATTATGCTACTGAAGTTCCTGTGTCCTGGACATCTTTCACGAACTCGTTGAGGAACAGTCGTTTCGCAAATGTATCGTCAAAGAAAGTATGTCAAAATGCAAAATAAATATTTTACGTTTCAAGATTGCAACCATGTTCTAAATTTACTAAGCGATATTGACTAGAACCTTCTATCAAAACTAGTCGTTACAAACATGCCAATCACAAGAGACGATTTCTATGCGATCCTAGAGGAGAGACTCCAAACTACTCACTTGGAAGTAGACGATAACAGCGGCGGGTGTGGCACCATGTTCAGCGTATTCATCGTTACTCCATTATTTGAGGGTAAATCTCTATTGGAACGACAAAGACTCGTTAATGAATCAATAAAAGAAGAACTAAAAGGGATACACGCACTAGTACGTTTTTTTTGATCTACTAACATTTTTAGTCTTTTAAGAAGACAATAACCCCAGAACAATATGAAAAATTAAACTCTGGAACTAAATAACTTTAGTTTCTAATATTTGATCAATAGATCACGCAAAATTGTTTTTCCGCACACATAAAACTAGTGTTATATTTTCAAACGTAGTGATAGTACGCTTCTAACATCGGACATGTACCGCAACGCATCCAATAACTGCAACAGTTTCAAAAGTTCATTGTCGTTATCATCGTCTGAGAAAGTGTGAACAAAAACATTCAAACATACCTGCTACCCAACTTACATGGTAATGCGTTATCAGGCTGTAACATGTACGAAACAGGTGAGTTGTCTACTAGTATGCATTTTGAAAGGTCATCTTTGAGCACTATCAAATCCTTAATGAACACTCCTTGACTTTGTGCGCAAGACTAGATGTTAGTACTAGATCAAGTTCGCGTACCTCTCTGAAGTATCTTCTACTTATTTTACTGGAACATTCTAAGCGATCGATAACGGGATCAGCATAACTCTGAACACTGGCCGTGAATATGACAACTTCGAACCATTGACAAACTTTGCGCATGAAGTGCTTCAAGTGTGGTCTTTCGCTGACATAAAAAGTGCATTCCGTGTTGTCAATGTATATATCTATAGAATACTGGTACAAATGAGCGAATTGTGGGAATGGCTCGATAGGCGTTGAGTGAACGAGGGTTTCATCCAAGTCAAGTATCAGTATTTTTCGTTTCTTAGCATTTTGCTCCTTGATTTCGAGTAGAACGTCATTTGTAAGTGTTTTGTTAAGTAATCGTATTTTTTCTTCCTCGTTTTCGTTTATATCCTCCCGTATTTCACCAACAGTAGCCATAGGTAATCGAAAAGGTGGTTTTGGGTTCTCACGAACTAGTTCTACCACTGTATGCACTGGCAGCATAAGTAAATAAACTAGTGCAGAAATATAGTCCTTAATAATAACGAGCATAGTCAAAGAGCTTCATACACGAGTTGTCCAAACAAAAAACTTACAAACTTGTTATGTCATCACATGCAAAGCAATGGACACGATTATAACTCGATACTACACGAATACGCAACTAAAATCATTCAAATTGTGTTCGAAAATCCCGACTTGGTGGAACTCGTGTTAAACAGTTTTAGATCAAACTGTATTCAAACTTGGAAAAGAAAGAAGACGAGTGTATTCTTCAGTTCGTACTCTGGAGAGACTACAGAGCTCAAAATCAGTTTGGAGTTATTCATTGTCGGACTTTTAATCGTACAAGAAGAAAATGTACGCTTTCTATTTAACATTTAACTTATATCAGTTATTTCACGCTGCTTACGGTACAGCCAAACAACCATGTACATTAGTAATAGAAAAAGACGAACAGATATACTGGATAAAGAACATTCTCGACTCGTTCACATATACAAATCAAGAATTACCGCCACCTCCACTGTTAAGCGAGGAGTATGTGTTCATCATTTTTGGTTCTAACAACATAGATTGACCTTGTTGTCACTATTGACAACTCTGCAAGACAACTTTCCCTTTTCATTTACTGTGTCCGTTGATTTTCATTTAATGCTAACAATTAGTGACCAATCCATGCAGGTGTTAAGCGATTTTTTCGATGAACATGCTACTCAACACCAACCTGTTCTTGATCGACTGCAAGAACAAATCACTGTATGCAGCGAACTTGAAACAAAACATTTACAGTTCTTGATACGGTCGAAGCTTCTCAAACAAATCGACTCTTTCATTAAGAAGAAATCAATACAAGGACTCATTCATGATTTGGTAAAGCAACAAGCTGGTAGAGCTACAATGGATAAGATATGGAAGAAAAGATGCCAATATGTTAAAGAGACAGTGGATGCACTACAGAAAATAGCAAAGATCGATGCATCGTTAGACGATTTGAAACGAGAAACAGATTTAAAAGTTAGAGTGATGACATTTAACGCGAGTTTAGAAGTAGAAGAAAAGAAGGAACCTCTTGTGCAAAAGAACGTCAAAGAAGACTGGATACGCAATGTAAAATCAAGTGCAACATTGCAGCCTCCATTCATGCAAATGTTACGAGAGAAGACAACTAAAAGTCTCACCAACTACAACACAAACATTTATGACTTTTTACCACAACACACGTAAGCGTTATGACAGTACACTAACATGATAGACCTGAAGAGTTGGTAACAATGGCACAGTCAGAGTTCAACGAATTATCGCTGTATGAACGTGTGAACAAACCTATTCAGAATGCAGTTCAAGAATCAGTGTCGAAGCTTACAAGTGATATTTATGAAAAGTGGACAAGTAATCCAGGTATGAGATTCATGGTAGGAATACCAAGTATAAAGTCGAATGGAAAGGCTACCATTACTCCGATCATCAAAAAGAGCGTGATAGACACTACTGAAGTTGGTGTTCCTGAAGTAGCGAATATCGTTAAAGATAGAACAAAGGATTGGAGTACAATTGAACAATTATCAAAATTGTGTACTGAGGTGGCTTTATTATCGAACCAAGAAGACAATACTATCGACGTACATGAGAGCGAGGTCATCGAGAGCGACGATATACTATCGTGGTTCAAAGATCAAGTTCATACTCTTCGAGACAACATGAAGACGAGTTTTGCAGAGAAACTCGTACGAGATTGGCATACAAAACACGTTCACACCTTGGTTAGACGATTTGGCAACGAGTTTCACACAGATCAAAACACAGATTGGAAACAATTGTTAGGAAAATGTTTATACTTGAGTGAGATTGTACCTGTTGATATTTCACAAGTCACTGAGAATATGGTAGCGTCACATACTACTGAAGATATCAAACCAATCTATACCGAGTGGTTACTTCAAAACATAGTAAGTTGTTGGGTAATGATACTAACGAGTAGAAATCAAAAGATAGTGGACGAGATATCAAGACCGAGTATGCACGACACGGTATCGAATTTGGATCGTTGGAACATCAACGATACATAGGTAATGTACAATGGCGCTCGAGCGACAGTTCGTATCCTGTTCAACTTAATGTATCATTTGTTACTCAAACGAAAAAGACCTTGATCGCTCAAGCACAGTATTTAGTAGCACAAGCAAAACAACTAGAAAGAGAGATAAAGTCATGCGAAAACGGACAACTTTATTCTGAGTTATGTAATAACATTGATCGCAATCAAAGACAACGTGACATAGCTGAGCGAAGATGGGAAGCGATAAACATATTAGAAACGAGTATACTCATACAAGAACAATCAAAGAATGACGCAGATGTCGACGTTGACAAACTTTTCAATCTTCCATACTGTGGAGATGGGTGGAATAGAGAACACTTATACGTTGCGTCAATTGTTGATACGCAAGAGTGGAAGAGTGTACAAGATATGATAAAACTAGAGACTATAGAATATGATACAGTAGAAGTAGCGTACAAGAGATATATCAACGAGTATCGTGAATCATGTCCCCATGTGAGAGATAGTGACTATGGTAAGCGCTTTAGCATTTAATTAACAAATATAGATGACAGTATAGCTACGCTAGAGATGCTTTTACATAACGAACAAGTATGCTCGTTTTTGATTGAAGTGGTACAATTATTACATGCTCTACAGATTGTTGGTAGTTGGCTGTACAAGCCCACAAGTATCCACAACGAATCACAAAAGTATGGCAAATCAGTTTTATTAACATTTTCAGGTTACATTTAATGACTGTATCATCAGTTGTTATTGACTACATTAGTCATGGCATAGACGAGTATCGTATCATACAAAATATTATGGATTTGAAGAATACATTGTCGCTACGATCAATACATGAGAGCGCCAAAGATGATAACGTTTTCACACCCTATGTTCCTATTTTACACACAGAAATACAAGAGTTACGCACACGTGTTGTGTACTGTGCCATGAATGAACACTTTCGTCGTGTAGGAGAGCAAGTAGTGAAGCTTTTAAAAGAGAACAAGTATGACACGCAAGTACTACTAGACCGAATACACGTTCCCAGTGACGTTACTCATGATTGGGAATTGAACGTAACAGTATATAACTCCTCCTCTGTAGACAACAACGTTATCAACACGACACCTACAGTCGATCAGAGAGCACTACTACAGCGAGTCGATGCGTTGCTGCGCGATATTCAAGACATGATGAAACAACCACAAGATAATATTCACACTCATAGTGATGATCTACAATACTTTTTCGACACAAGTGTAGATGCCATAGTCCCATACGATGAAACAAAAGCGATGGAATATACCGTACAAGAACTCGCTGAACCAAAGTATGACAAAAATCACATCATGGCACGTATCGCACACATTAACGCCACAAAGAATCACTATGAACAAGAACGACAACGAATCAAACAGTTACAAAATCAAGTCGACGAACAAGCAAACAAGTTATTATCATTTTCAATCGTATTTGTTGATGAAGAGATGAACGATGATTATGAAACAAAAATCGATAGTTTGAAAGATGTTTGTGAGTTGATAATCACGCCATCAGAGAGTGCAGTATTTGCAAGTACAAAGCAAGAGTTGAGACATAATCTAGTTGAGTGTTTACATTTTATCATGTTTGGAGTGCTGTTTCCATCGTATGAAGAAGCAACGCGAGAGTGGGCAAAGTCAATCGTAAGTGACTTGAGATCGTTCATACTCTCGAAAACCCAATTTTTGAACAACGTAGCAGGATATGCAAGAGAAAATATCAACTACGATGATGAGAAAGCGTTTTCTGCGTCGGTGGGAGCTGCACAAGCGATACTAGTGTACATGCAACAGAATAGTGATACAGTAGTAAATCAAGTGCAGAAAATATGTCGACTGTGTCAAGACGCATCAGGAATAGCACATGTTTGGTACTTGAACGAATTACAGGATATGTTTATCGATCATGAAGCGTATACTGGATATCAAAGACAGATTCAGTACGAGTTGGAAACTCTCGCTCTGGATATACTTGATATCGATGAGAGAACTGAGCTTGTAGAGATAGAGAATACACTGTTAAAGTATGGGTTGTTCTTGGTGAGCGAATATATTGGAAAGCAACTGATAATTCCTGAACCAACAGTACCTGTTCCTCTTGCACAGAACAGTACAGTAAGAGCATCCAATGACGAGGTATTATTGGAGTTGTTCACTCGAGTAGATTGGTCAGAAACGAGTGATGTATTACGATTAATGTTCAAATCAGTGGCAGGAGCAAGAAGTGCGTATTTGGAGCAGGTGTTACGCATTGTGGAGAGTTATCCATTGCACTCACTTGGAATGAATGAGACAGTGCCATACTTGCATCCAATAATGAACAAACAAGCACTGGTAGAACTGTTTAGTGATGATGGTATGCAAGCTGATAGAACTGTGAGTACTGGCAAAGCGTTTGGTTCTGTTGTGCAAACAGTTGCAGAGTGCTCATCTAGTGACGAAAGAAGAGCGTTTGTGACAAAACAATTACTTAAAAATAAATTTAATCCAGTTTAATGTGTGGGTATTCGTTGAGAATTTTTGCGTCTGCGCCTATTGCCAACATCAACTTGATAGCAGTGTTACTGTTGTGACATGCTGCACGTAGTCCTCTGTTTAAATCACTAGCTCCCTTTTCAATCATCAACGCTATAGCTGCTGTTTGCCCACCGCTACAAGCAAATTGTAGAGCTTGATTCCAGTCATTAGCACCTCTTTCAATCATCATTTCTATCAGTTTCATATCACCACTCCAACATGCACCTCTTAGGCCACAATCCAAGTCATTTGCACCTTTTTCAATCATCATCTCAACAATATCATGTCTTCTTCCCTCACAGGCGCCTAGAAGTCCTTTACTCATGTTTGTTGCCCCTTTATTGATCATCATTTCAATAATATCAATAAATCCACCTTCACATGCTCCTCTTAGCCCTAAATTCCAATCATTGGCACCTTTTTCAATCATGTATTGTATAATGTCCATATGATCATATCTACATCCATACCACAAACCATTATTCATGTCACTTGCACCTCTATCAATCATCATCTGTGCAATGTCAATATATCCACCCACACATGCAAATTTTAAACCTATTTGCCAGTCTGTTCCACCTTTCTCAATCATCATGTTTACAACATCAATATGACCTCCCTTATATGCACCTCTTAGTCCCATGTTCCAGTTCTTGACACCTTTATTAATAATCATATTAATAATATTAATATGACCACCATAACATGCACCAAGAAATGCAAAATTCCAATTATTGGCACCTCTTTCAACCATCAGCTGTACTATTTGTTTGTGGGCTCCTTTACAAGCACCAGATAAACCACGATTCCAATCTCTATATCCTAATTCAATCATTTGGTTGACAAATTGAATATTTCCGATTTCACATGGATAATTGAACCAGTCATCAAACCTAACATCTAGTTGGCTTATGATCTCAAAATTCTCTGTTCGACACCCATAAACAAACAATTTTTCTGCATTAGTTTCCAACTTGATGTAAATATCGTTTGCTGTTGGTCGACGTGTAGGATTGAATTGTATCATGTCAAGAACTAGATCGATCAACTCTATGCTATATTTTGTACCCTATTTGTAAATATTTTTAGAATTGCTTACAATTGTTTCTCTTAATTTGGTGTGCAACTGTTGTTCTGTTGCCGCTGACATATGGTTCAACCCATGCTTAGTCGTCAGCGTCATCAACTCAACTAGCACAACACCTGCAGACCAAATATCGACTTTTGTTCCGTACTTTTCACTGGGTACTTCTGGTGCCATGTATCGAATCTTACCTGCATTTTCTGTGTGAACTGCTGTTCCGCTAATCTCCAGAGCCAGATCGAAATCATTCATGACAATATCGACTGTTCCATCTCTATTCTTTTGCTTGATCAACAGATTACAAGTCGAGATATCGCGATGTATGACTGGTCGTTTGCGCGAGTGCATGATTCCCAACGGTTGGAAGAGGTCTAGAATGACTTTTTCGATGAATTGCTGCGAAAAGGGTTCTATCTGTTTTTTTATGAAACTCTTCAAAGATCCGAGTTCGTAGTATTTCTAAAAGTTAATTCACAAACCTCTTAATTACCATCGACGCCACCTTGCCCAAGTTTTTGAATTATGCTAAGCTTTCTTTTCAAAACTCCGTCAACCATGAATTCCAATTCTGTTCCTACAGGCTTTTTATCGATGGTGTAGGAACGACGAGCCACGGGCATGTACAACACACGTTGTTGCTTGTTTCCCATGTTTTGACAAACGACACCATGCATTACAATCAAGAGTTTGTTGTGTTGTTTCTTTTGGTGCTAAACACAGTTAGAATGTGAGCTTAGTTTGAAGTTGAACTCAACATGTTGGTTTTGAGTTTGGCCTCTCTGTTACAATACGCGCAAAAAACCACTATGAAGTCTACACCGAAGACATCAAGGGCCTATCTCATACTAGCCTTCTTCGGTGGTATGTTTCTGACATTTAATCTTGTTTGGATGTTAAATAGGTATAGCGTACTCGATCATGAACCAATACAGCTACATACTGATGACACTGCTCTGTCTTCATCACAATACTGTCCAACATGCGGGCCAGATTGCCAGGATAGCATCGCAGCGAAACAAAAAATAATAGACGAACTAAATGTAAAACTACGAGAGCAAATAGTCGTACAACCACCAAAACTGCCAGAAGAAGTACAAAACCTATTGGCGGATCATGATTTACTGGGAAACGATGCACGTGTTAAATCAAATGTTGTCAAAACAGGTGATGATAAAGATGTTATCACACCGTGGAGCGAGTACGACGACCAGTACAAGGGTACCTGTCACTATTTTAAAAAATAACCTTTCATAGAACTCCATAAGACGTTGAACAAAGAATTTTTACCTGAAGATTTTATTGTCGCTATAGTCGCTGCAAATAGACCACAATACTTGGGAGCAACACTTAGATCGCTTCAGCAAGTTTTATATTGGAACAAAACAAATACAGTAATTTACCAGTACGGAGACGATAAAAGAATCAATATGATCGCCAATAGTTACGAGATCAAACAAGTTAAGAATCCAGTCGTTGTCGAATTCCAAGGAAAAGCCATTACAGAAGGTGCAGAACATATCGCCATCCACTATCGTTTCGTTATCGATCATGTATTCGCAAACAATCCAAAAGCACGATACTTTTTGATAGTAGAAGATGATATGATCTTTGCTCCTGATATTTTGCTCTATTTTGCACAAGTAGGACCACTCATGGACAAAGATCAATCAATATACTCGATCAGCGCATACAACGATAACGGATTCGCAGGACGTGTCGAACAAGATAACATGGTCTACAGAACTGATTTCTTCATTGGACTTGGATGGTTAGTATCAAGAAGACATTGGGAAGAAGAGTGGAGACATAGTTGGCCACGTACGCATTGGGATCATTTCCTAAGAAATCCAATGAATAGGAAAGAAAGACAAACATTGTACCCAGAAATATCAAGAATTTATCATTCTGGATATCGAGGAACTCACTCAACAGTTGCATTGTACGAAAAGTATTTCCGTGATATCAAACTCAATTTACATGGTTATGTTCCAATGGGAGTATCCAAAGAAGCACTATCAGAGGGAAAATATCGTTACGAAGATTTGGAAACAACGGAACCTAAATCTGTGGAATTTTTAGAGGCGGAACCGTACAAGAAATTCTTCCAATCGTTGATTCATCCAAGTGAGAAAAACGTCGTCTATTTGGAAACAATGGCCGAAGTAGAAAAGTACAAGAACAAACATTTGGTCATTCCATACGACGCTCAAATTTTGATTAATCGAGCGTGGATGCATATTAGTGAATATTTTGACGTTTGGCATACTGTACCTGTTCGTTCCGAGTATTTGGGAATCACTCATTTTAGATGGATGAACGGAAACGTTGTTTTTATGATGGCAACGTACTCAATCTTTTATGAACAATTTGAAACGTTCTTCAAGCAACCAAAACCAATGTTGGTACCTGTTGAACAATTCCAATTGGAACCACCATGGCTATCTCCCAAGAAAGATTCAGTTTTATCGATTTCAACTGCGGATAAGGGACAATCATGTTCTGCACTTTGTACTGTGAAATTTGGAGAATCAAGCAAATGTGACTTGTTCAAGATTAGTGAACTCAATTCGTGTCGTTCACTGAAGAAATACTTCCAATGTGACTCATGTGGTGGAAACATTGGTCACGATCAACCAGCTATTGACTTGGAAGAGAAAAAGTGTTTGTATAACACAGGATCACGGCAGTACATGACAACGTGTGAAGGTTCACATCCAAAGACGCAACGGTTATGTGCGTGCTTTGATCCAAAGACTGTTGTTACGTTCCATGAAGAGTGGGAGACAATGATAGCTACAGCACAGAAACAGGCAGCGTCTCCAAACTCAAAATAAATGTATCAATAAACATGTAAGTTATAATCAGTGTTTTTGCAGTTTCGCCAATCTTAGTTTGGTTTTTTTTGGAGTTGGGATATAACGTCATGCTTGACAATAACACAGTGAGCATAATTGCACACGGCAGTACCACGTGTTGGTCATTGAGTAACCTTGCCAGTCTATTGCAACGATCTCTCACACGGCAACGAAAAGCGTGGTGTGGAAAGTTACTCTATCTAAAAGGCGATGAATTGTATTTCTACAATCCAAAAACTTTAGAAGCAAAGTTTGTGTACCGAATCAGCGAACAGCATCCAATGCTCGCCGAAACATCACAACTGAGAAACGGCAATATTTTTGTGGCTATAAAAAATCGAATATCTATTATAGATACAGACACAAATCAAGTACGAAAGTTGGATTTATCAAATATCATCAAAAATCCTATTTATTCGTACTACGAATTGCGCGATGGATCTATGGCGTTGTGTTATCAAAATGGAGTTGGTGTGTTAGATCTAGATACTTTTTACTTGGACATAAAACCTCTCCAATCAGTGAACATAGTGCAGTTGAGAGATGAAAGAATCGTTGCCCTCACATACACGACGTTACACATTTTTGACAAACATTGGAACAGAGTACAGAAACACCCTGTAGAGCAACAGTATATCTTGAAAATCTCCGCTGGAAAGGGAAGACGATTAGTGTGCCAAAAGAATAGCAGTTTTTTCACTATGGATGTGGACACGTTAGAAAGCACGAAAGAACAACGGTCTGGAAAAAGAGACTTCAAGTTAACTCAATTGTCCAATGGGAAGATTATCTCATGGCCAACGATGGTATTGTACAATGAAGAACGCGAGGAGAAACAACTGCCGGTTTCTATTTTTACAGCGCACATGTCACCACAAACATTGTTAGAAATCGATGGGAATACTATTGCATATGAGGACTCCAAGAACGATATCATTGTTTGCGATTTAACTACTGGTTCTGTTAGAGAAAGATACCGTGGCATGCCAAATGCAGATTTCAGAGCTTTTATAATCGAGTAGATAGTCATCATAAACGAGAAGCACAAAGCTCTACAGAGGCGTTAACAGGATTCTTAACCAAGTAAGCGATTACTTACGCTCATAAGTGAGGCAGCAATCTTTAACCTCTAACATCCACGAGCATGAGTATCATCCCAACTCTCATGGGTCACTAGTTCACGTGACGCAAAGTTCAAAGCAATAAAAAGACATGTCTTTGCTCATGAAATGTAGACACACTTCCAAATCTGAAGAAACTCTTAGTTGACCAAGTAACGGTCGTAACAATTCAAACATTTGTAAAAATGCAAGCGAGAGGGTCTCTTCTTGCCAAACTGAAGCAAAAGAAGGACAAATTAGAAAAAATGTTTCAAGAGAAACCCAAAAAACGACCCAAATTTCATTCAGTTTTGCAGAAAAAAATCTGCTATCGTTGTTTGCTTTCTGAACCTTCGTACGGTATCGATAGAACACTACTGCAATGCAGCAAATGCAGAATGTGTGTCCACACACATTGCCATGAACCAACACCTCTAAGTACGACAATTAGTTGAATTTATTTTAACCTTTTAGGTCAGTTACCAGAGAAATATCGTCACGGTTGGCAATGCGCAGCGTGTAAAACGTGTGCATGTTGTGGAAATCATACAGCTGATGATGAAAACGATATTCTTTTATGCGACACATGCGAGCGTGGATTTCACTATTTTTGTTTAAAACTAAAGGGAGTGCCTGATGGAGACCACTGGCACTGCCCAGATTGTTCGAATACAAAACAGACAGTCGAAAGAGTAATTCGCGTTCACGTTTCTGGAAATGCATACTTTCAAACACCAGAGAGTATGTCTGGCATTGCATCAGTTCCAATAGAACACGTCGTTCATGATAATATTCAAAATTTCAAACTAGTGAATCAACTACGAAAACGTTGGAATTCGATCGATTTAGCAACGCGTGTACCAGATTCTGAGAGCGAAGAAGCACACCAAATATTGTTCGAACATCCATTTTTGACAGAAGAAGAGGTATGTTACAATTCTTAATGCTAACGCGAATAGGCAACTGTATCACTAAAACTATGTAAAAACAAGGAAGATGTAGCTATCAAAAAACTAAATGATCCATTGTTCCTAAAGCAAGTCAGAAAGACAATTGCACTAGATGCTAAAAATCAAACTATGAGAAAACCAACAAAACGAATCAAACTATCAGAAGATCGCGACTATGAAATACAAACAGAAAAAGCTGAAAAACCAAAAGTAGAGAAACCAGAAAAGCCAAAAAAGAAAACTAAGACTGTTACCAAAAAGAGTTCCAGTTCAGATAATAGTGATTCTCCGAATCCATCATGGTCAGATGCAAGAAGGAATGCGTACTCGAAAATTGATACTGCTCCAAACGCGTACTATTATCGATTTAACAAACCAGGAGAAGCACAAAAGAATGGAAAATGGTCCGATGAGGAGAAGGCACTCTTTTTGAAAAGATTAAAAGAAGTAGGTCACAAATCGACGAGTCCACAATGGGGATTGTTAGCGATGGAAATACCAGGACGTGTAGGATACCAATGCAGTAATTTTTATCGATTACTTGTTCAACGTGGCGAGTTAAAAGATGAGTTCTACGGACAGGATCAAAAGACTGGAAAACTAGTATGGAAAAAGCAAAGAAGTAAGAAATCATTATTTAATATTTTTACATTTTACAGAAAGAAAACGATCCGATGATGATGAAGAATCTGAAGACGATGACGAGTAGATTATTGATGTTTTTCTTTTCTCCAGTAGGATATCATACTGCGAACCATTTCATGATGTAATACATCTACTGCCATGTTTGAGAATAAACCTATCCTTGTATGTATCACTCGTATCGTGAACAGTAACAAACTCACAAATTCTGGTCTAAATTTCTCTCGTATGCTTCGCAAATACACACGTACCAAACGATCACGAGTGGTATCGTTCATAAAGTATAATAACAGTACGAGCACTTTGGCAAACGTAATATTCTTTTCTTCCTCTTCATCATCTTCTTCGATTATAATTGATGTTACACCTTCTCCAGCTTCTGCCAATTTTTTTCTTCGTTCACTCTTTTTTACATTCATTTCTATTAGTGGATTATTCGTACCTGGTTCATCCTTTGCGGGAAACATTCCTGGTGAACGTAGATTCTTTGCTGATCGTGGATTGATGCTTAAATAATTCAATATTCGTTCGAAACGCCAAAAGTATCGAGGATCTTTAACTCGTTCATTGTATACTAGATCCATCCATAACGCTTCGGAAACATCACTTTTTGGAAAAGATATTGGTGGTGTTCTACTATTCGTTTGTGTATCAACATTTCTCTGCGCGCGTAAATGGTACCGTATTAGTTGTTGTAGCGAGATTTCTTCGTCCATAGAATCTAGTACAACTGCTTCGTTCGCCAGAGTTTGATCTAAAAAGGAAAATATATTCTGCCAATCCTCTGGGAATAGATGACTAGTACCCAAATTGCCAGGAAAGTGGTACACTTGTCTTCTGTTATCGAATACGCGTTTTTTAAGATTCGTTCGTACAGTATCCAAACTCGATCTAGCTCCTATCGACATTCCCTCTGCACAAAAACTATCTATCCAATTCGCAATACGTGTTGTTTTTAAATCTTGCGTAACAAGTCGCGTTAAATCTTGTCTACTCATTCCAAATAAAAAATCGTCTTGAGAATTTCTTGCGAATCGTTGTATCGAAAGCATACTGCTGGTTAGTAGATTTTTAATGAGTTGTACCGGAATATTTCACGACTTCCCATGTTTGATAACGAACGAGCGGTCATGCGAAGTTCATCTTCGTCTTCTGAAGAAGAGTCGTCATCGTACATGGTATCTCGTGATGGTTGTATATGTACGTGATGATGTAGCTTCTGATAAGGATCGGTGAGGAATTTCATGAACTCCTGCAGTGGCCTGTTGTCTACTTGCATTTTTGTTGAATTTGATGATGGTTGATTAGGGCTTACAAAGCGTACAAGAACATGTTGAATACATGTATTTATTACACAGTCGTTACACATCCATAAAAATTACATAAGCTCAAAGGATGCGTAGCAATCGGCTACAAAAACTGGATACATGTCTCCATCTGGAATATTCACAAAGGCTCTAAATTGTGTTCCACCGTTAACGCGGAAAATAATACTCTCCTTATCATACATAACTTCAATTACCGTTCCGTTTGCAAAACATGGAGCATACATACCAACACTTCTTGCATAGTGCATCGACGACGATACCGTTCCATTCATACAATTCAAAAAGTATCTATCCTCTCCGACAGCAAGTCCTACTTGTAGCAAGTAGCAACGATCAATCAAAATCACTTTAAACTTTTTGCATTTGGTCCCATAGATTTCGTGCCGATTTGTGTCCATGACAATCACTCTTTTATCTTCATGAGAGAAGACGTTTCTACTGTATTGGTGTGTGATAAATTTTGGTGAACAAGGCACTGGTGCGCGCTGCATTGCCAACTCTACTGCTTCTGTCAAATCAAAACTGTATTTTGAACGGTCTTCCTTGTTGTGGTTGACCCATCGGTAAACGGCAGAATGTCCTTTGAGTCCATTGCTTGAATTTACAAGTGTAGTTAACAATGTAGAGAAGATATCCACATCAAATGGTAAGAATGAGGAACCGTCCAAAATATCACTTGCATGGTCGGCCATGTACTCTTTGACTGCGGTGTTGAGTTCTTCGAACTTTTCCAACTCTAATTGCAAACATTCCATAGCATTTGATTCGTTGATGTTCTTTGTAAGGTGGATAACTAATTGGGTTGTACATGCGGTTAACATGTACTTTTCCGATAATAGAATCAGTGCGACTAGATTGGATTCTTCAGTCACGTGTAGGCGTCCAGTGTACAATGATCTTAACAGGTTTGTTAGCATATCTTCTTCCTCTTCTTCGGCTTCTATTTTGTTTTCTTGTGATTCTTGCATACCAATAGTCAAACACGAATCAAAAAACTCGCTTTGTGGACAGAGAATGATTTTGTGTAAATCTAGTGTTTTCCCATTCTTGAAATTCAGTTTGAAATCAGAAAACTTGTTATTGTTGAAGTGTTCGTGTAAAAACGAGCTATGGTTCACAATTGATAGTGTGGTGCGAGTGTTAGACTTCTTAGCTGCACTCTCTCCACTGGCTGGTTCGGCGTTCCTCTTCATTTTGGTGTGACTTGTCCGCACATTTCGGTTTACAACACGCAAACCCAACAGGTGCCGCTAACAAACACCACATTAGAACAATCATTCGCACTCTTGTAACGTGTATGTTCGCTGATGTTGATTTTATCGGATTGTCCACAATTACAGACCTCTCGTTTTTTCGCTGCCTAGAACTCAAACTGAGATGCACTTGTATTTATCACGACTTTGCGCCATTGTACCTACCCGAACCTGATGAAAACGTAATTATATTGCACGAAATGCACACAAACACGTTCGTTCCTGATGCAGGAACACTTCCTAAACTAATAGAACACGCCACCGAACAAGATTCGCTATCTATCTCGACACTCGTTTTAACATACCCACAAATAACTGACGCTCTTATGCGACTATTAAAAACACGATTCAATACAATTCCTACAAAAGATTGTAAACATGATGAGCTCTACGAATTTGCTCAAACGAAACTATTATACGTCCGAAGAAGAGTTGTACAATTCTTACGCGAGTGGATGCTACTATGTCCTGAAGATTTGGATGATGAGAATTTACTAGCAGAAATCAGAACGTTTGGAAACGCGATTCACTTTCACAACCTAAGACTCAAAAAGATACCAGAACTACCATCATCTCTTCTTTGCGTAAAACCACGTGTAATAGTTCCGAGTACAACGGCACCACCAATCATCAAACCATCATTCAAACTATTCCGCAAAGAAATGAATATTCTAGACTATGACGCAGAAGAAATCGCTAGACAGCTTACACTGTTAACGCATGAATACATTTGTTCGATTAATCGAAATGTATGTTTGAATCAAAACTGGTGTAGACCTCGTAGAGTCGAACATGCACCTGTACTTATGCATTTCCTGCAACATTTTAACAAGATATCAGTATGGGTCGCGTTCTCGATTGTAAGACAACAGAACATGAAGAAACGAGTAAAGGTTTTGAAAAAGATGCTAGACATTGCAGAAAATTGCGAAAAGTTAGCAAATGTTAATGATCTTTTCTGTATCATGTATGGAATAGAGACAGATGTAGTGAGACGACTCGAGGAAACGTTTGCAGAACTCGATGATGTCTATCAGAATAAGCATCAACACTTGCTACAGCTACTATCAAGAGATCGAGGTACGCAGAATGTGAGAAGGTTCTATCAGAACGCTTCACCACCCAAGATTCCATACATTGGATTTATACTCACAGACCTCACGTTTTCTGAAGAAGGAAGCTCTAGTTATGTTTATCTCGATACACTACAAATGGTCAACTTTGCCAAGTTGAGAACGTTTGCAAGCATTATTCGATTTGTACGAGAGATACAAACTTACAAGTATGATCTACAAATTTGCCCAGAATTGAGAGAATTGTTATTGAATGCACCAGTAGAACAAGATAAGATCATGTATCAAATGAGTTTAAAACTAGAACCACGAGCTAGTAAAAAAAACAAGTAAAAGCGATTTATTCGTAGTGTACTGTTACATCTAGATAATTCTTATTCTTTAGCAGCATTTCGCCAATAGACATACAAATAGAAAATAAACTAACTCGTCCTTTCTGATCTCCAATGATCAACGTACCAGCTCTTTTCGTAATAGCAAAATACGTCTCACCAATGTTGGTAAAGATTTTGTATCGTGTAACTAGATTACTATCTAAAAAGAGCACTTCTGAAAGTGTAGTTGCTACAATCATGTTTCGTCCAACAACACATAAATCAGTTCCCATATCTATCTTCTTGGTCTTTGTGATAACTTCTCCAGTTACATAGTTGAATATTATTATTCTTGTATCATATGTCATCAAAACGATAAGAGGATCTGTTGGTAGCAAACATAGTTTGCCAACCTCTGCTGATATTTTGAAATTTGCTATTGGAATAGTATCTTGCAATTTGTAGACATGAATCTTTTTTCCAACTGCACAGATCATATGGTTTGGTACTAGTAACACTGGTACAAGTGATTTGTCTGAAGACCAACTATGAATAGGGTTGCTATTCGATTGGGAAAGATCATACAGAAACACGCCACCAGTAGTAGAGCAGACAAAGTACTTGTCTCCAAATGTTGAGATACATTTGTCTCCTACCCCAATAAAATACGATTTCGAAGGGAAGTTGAAGGTGCGAACATTACGTGTGCGTGTATCTAGAACGAAAAATGAGTAGATATTGGAACTCTTGATGAAGACAATGTTGTTCCTAGTACGGCAGCGGAATAGATATTTGTAGTGTATCCACTGTCCACTTTAAACTTGTCCAATACGCTGCCGTCAACAATGCTACATACTAGAATATTTCCAAAGCTCCCTATTGCGAATGTTGTATCCGTAAGTGACAGTACAAACGAAATTGTGTAGAACATTTGTACTCGTGCCTGTAATGCGAAACTATCCCTTTGTTGTCGCTCAATAGGATCGATAGTATCCACTGTTTTTCTTGGCCAAAGCGCACATGGAATAGAATGATCTGATTGCATTTCTTTCTGAGTTTTTCTAGCGTGTTCGTTGCATGTTGCTAATAGTTTTTCGTTCATCAAGTTTTTTTGTAATTAATCTGTCGCCAAATGCGTTATTTGTCTCCATTTGTGCTGACAGCTGAAAATTGACAAGCAGGCAAACGTTAAGAAGCATGGGCTCTAAGGTAGACAAGGCAATCTCAGAGATGAATGGCGGGTAAGTCTTAAAACTGCATCTTACGTCTAGTATGCCATGCGAAATTAATCTAGACGGTATGGAACTTTCCAACAAAGACGTAGCAAAATTCTGCTCTGTGTTAAAAACGAACAGAACAGCATACGTAGTTCGTATTGGTAGCAACTGGTTCGATCTCACGGGGCTGGGGCATATATCGGAAGCACTGCAGACGAATAAACATGTCAAACGACTGTACTTGGACAAAACAAAAATTGGAGATGAGGGCGCAGAACTACTAGCCAACGCAATTAAGAGAAACAGTACTTTGGGAGTAATCAACCTACAACAGTGCGATATTGGACCTGCAGGAGCAAAAGCCATCGCAGATGCACTCCCACTCAACAACGCGCTTCATACATTGTATCTATCCGACAATAAGATTGGTAAAGAAGGTGCCAAAGCTCTTGCCGAAGGTCTAAAACAAAACTCAAAAATGAAAGTGTTGGTTCTAGATCGAAACAAGATTGGTGACACCGGCGCTAAAGCGTTGGCCGATGTCCTTTTAGAAACAAACAACATCGAACAATTGTTCTTGATTAGAAATGGAATAACCAACAAGGGTAGTTCTGCACTAGCAGAATCGTTGATGAAGAACCGATCACTCAAGGTGTTGAACTTGGATCACAATGATATCGGAGATGAGGGTGCTCGTCCATTTATGCAAGTCTTAAGAGAAAATGATATTGTTAATAAGATAGAATTTGATGACGTATGTCAATTATGTAACGAACTAATACTAATAGTCCAGAAAACGGTTTCCGAGGAATGGAAGAACGAGTTCAAAATGCGTTTACAGAGAAGAGCCGATGTTGAGAAGACAGAGAGTAGACAAATTGCGTAAAATGTTTCATATTTGGCTAAATTTCTGCTTAACAAAATTACATATGTTAGTAATAGTACGTGTGCTCATAGTCTTCGCAACAATTTGTTGTTTACCCAACTTGTAACATTTTTTTGTTGTATGCGAAGTCAACTGTCGGGCGCAAACTCACATCTCCCCATTTCGTACGACGAAAGTTGTCGCAATGAGTTACCGGCAAGAACACTATTAGCTGTTATTAGGAGAACAAGAAACACAGAAATCAGTTTTATTTTGAGTGACAATGGCAAGGACACCAAATGTAATGCAGAAATACGAAGATAACAAGTGTTCGAACCTTGAACTTCTTTGCAGAAGGTTGTTCGCTATACGCAGGCTTATGTATTTCTCTTTTGTGTAGTAGCACAATGAAGCTGCAGTAGACAAGTTTGTTGACAAATGTCAAGGTTCGATTGGAGGATTATCCAAGAATTTAACAGGTTGTCTTACTAAGCGTTGGTTTTCGTAGACGATGATGGTAGGACTACGCCAGTACAACAACACGTACGAGTAGTGCTACTTATCGATCTATTAACTGGATTGAGTGGGGAAAGACCACCTAACCACCAAAGATTACAAGCTATCGCAGCCTAGAGGCAACAATCTTCATTGCTGACAGTTTTCTTTGTTTGTGATTTACAATTTAGCTGGGATGAATGTTATTAATACAGCAGATTCATGTTGACTACCGATTACAAATCAATAACGCATCAAATACGCTGTAGGTTCAACCAAACCATGCGAGGTTCAACCATTTCTTTCCTTCAAAAAACATTTTGATGCATTACAATAGCTAAAAAGGTATAAATAGGCCACCAGCTCTAAAATTTAAAATTCACTTTTCAAACAAAACTAGCAGTGATCCATCGGATGTCGTGTCAACCATGAGGCCTTCATCTCGAGTGCCCCTTTTCTACCGGGCCTTTTGGAGCGTATAGCACATTGTGGAAAGCTGTGAGAGGTATAGAGTACTGTGTAGTCAGTTGGCGATGAAAAAGGGCATACGTAAGTCGCATTTGACGCTGCACACGAAAATGCCTTGGGAAGTGTTTTGTTCGGTGTGGCACGCAATCAAGAGCCAATTATTTTGGCACGCTCATCGTCTTTTTTCAAAAGATTTTTATCATTAACCAACCGTCTATATTAGATTCGCTCAAAATGCTAACATTATTAGGTCGTTGATAGATATTCTTGAAGTTTAGATTTTCGGTTAAGATTGGTAGCTACGGTAACAATAAACAACAAATTTACAAACATCAATTATATTTTTATCCTTGCATATGGGTCAGTTATGAATACAAAACTAAACAAATTAGCCAGATCTCGCAAAGATGGACTCAGAAGCAATTTCAACGCTCGTCACGAATCTACCTTCATAAAAATCAATGATACAAAGTTAATATATATTCAATTAAACACACTAGTAGGAGGATCACTGTAACACATCAAGAGTCCATTCGAAAATGAAAGTATTCAACATGTGTTTGCAGAAGAATCGTTCTACGTTATGTGCCAATGGATGTTTAAGATTGCAAAAGAAGGCTAGTGACCAAGTAGGCGTAAAGATTAAAGTGAGTTTCTTCCTTATAGTTTTCGTTTTATAAAAATTTTTATTAGCTGGTTTGAGAAAGTTTCCTCAAATGATTGAACAACCGCAATGTTTTTACACGTTTCTTCGCACCTCGAATTCTCGGTGGACTTGTCGCCATTCGTATCCGTTTCCCAACAGAAGTACGATACTGCCTCAACACAGACAACTGTTTTGCCTTTTTGTCCATAACATCCAACAACTCTCGTAACTCTTCTGTATCGATAACAATTGAACTATTATCATTGTTGTTTTTTCTCTCCAACATGTCGTGATATTTTCTATTTAATTGTTCGTATTCTAGTTCCAATGTTTTTAATACAGAATCAAGTTCTTCACTTGAATTATCTGCTCCTATCTCTTCAATCATTTTAAATTGTTGTGGTTCGAGTGTATTCGATCCGTAATAGTTGTATGGTTCTTCGCTTTTTCTTTTTTCAAATTCTGTTCCAACATGCAAATTCTTCTGTGCAGCTGCTGTAATGTGGAAACTATTTTCTGTATTTCCAGACAAGAATGGTAACTCATGATCATATGCGCGTTTCAAACGATCGTGAATCGTTCCTGTTGGTGAACCTATTCGTAATCGTCTCCGATCTGCACTAACGCTTCTCTTTTTTTTTACAGTATTTGCAGAACGTGAACGCGTCGTTGATGTCGATCGCGTCGTTGACTTTTTTTTCCGCTTTTTTGTAACACCATTCTCTTCATCAAAAAGTTGAACATCTTCCTCTCGCAAACGTCTTTGTTTTTGCGTACCTTCTACCTTCCCAGCACTAAGACTCCTCGTACTATTCCGTGGTGATATTTTCTCTTTTTCACTAGATCGATACGACTTGACACTTTTTTCACTTCCACTCGATCGACTCACTCGAGAGACCAACTCGCGTTGTATGGCAATCATATCTTGCATCGTTTTGTCTAATTGTCGATTTGTCTCTTCTAATCGTTCCGCTTTTCTGTGCTCCTTGACTAACGACTTTTGTAGTTCATCAATCTTGTTTTGCGCTTGATTGTATTGTTCTACCATTTTTGAATAGTTTTCTTCCATTGTAAGATTCTGTTGATGCGTTGAATGACACGTGCGATCAAGTTCCATGATTTTTGCTTGATGTTGGGAACTTTCTTGTTCCATTCTCAATTTGATATCTCGTAACTCGTCATTCTCTCGTTGTAGTGATTTCAATTGTTCTTGTACGCGTATGAGTCGATTCTCAATATCTCTTCGATCACTTTCCACTGCTTCTTTTTCCGTTAACAATTGCGTTTTTTGTATTCCTAATCGTTGTTCCAAATCGCGTTTGATATCATTTGCATTTGTTCGTTCTGATTCCAAATCGTGTTTGTATTTATCGCGTTCTTGTTCCAAACTTTTAATCTTTTTTTGTAGTGATTTTAACGCTGCGATCACTGCTTTGGAGTTATTTGTACTAAGTGATAATCCTGATAATGATAATTTTCTATATTCATCTTCAGAAGGTTTCGCTGGTTCTTCATTCTCAAACGATCGTGTTGGTTCGACATTTGCATACGCGCGAGCATGGGATACTTTCTCTGGTGATCCAGTTGGTTTGATATGATAGTGATGGTGGTGATGATGGTGTAGTTCCGAATCATCTTCGTTGATTACTTTTGTTTCATTTTTTCGTTTCTTTTTTAAATATTGATCAAAAGATGGAATTAATGTTTCCACTGGTAAACGTTTCGGAACGGGAATTCGTGGTGAATTGGTATCGGTGTACATTGTGGAACTACTGACATCACTAATCGAAGGACTTGTATGAATACTCGAAGAGGAGGAATACGAGTGTGTTGGTGAGTGAGGAGGTGTGCTGATATACGAGTCTGTGGAATGTTCTGGTGAGTGAACGCGGTGTCTGTGACCTTTGTCCATACTTTCCCGCCTAGTCTTTCGCGCTGCTTTTGTAAACTAGAAACTCATGGTAAGTGTTCCACTCTAGTTAACAATGTAGAGCGAACCATCGTTAGATGAGATAATAAAACGAATACAGACGTATCATGGCGTAGAAGGGTACGTGATTGTGAACTCTGAGGGAATACCCATCAAATCATCTTCAAATTTTGAAAACGATCTGAAAACGAAATATTCAGCGCTTATTACGCAATTGATAGTCTCAGCGAAAACGGTGGTGAAAGATTTAAATCCACAGGATGATTTAACGGTGTTACGAATGCGAACGACACTTCACGAAATACTTGTCGCTTCTGGTTTGTATTTTAAGTATTTCTGACCACATAGACAAGGAAATTACATTCATTGTTATCCAAAATACAAATAATGACCATGGACATCCGACGCCATCGGCAGGTGCTGTTCATACAGAAGTCAAATAAACATCTTATCCGTTGCTTGTCAAACTTGTTAGTTGACCAAGTTTTCAATCAAAAACACTTAGAAAAATGCGCTTGGCTTCTGTTGAATTGCCGGTTGCCAAGAAGGTTTTTACCTCTTCTACGATGAACGCCAACGTTCTCAAAGCAGAGTATGCAGTACGTGGACCTATCGTCGTAAAAGCAGACGAAATTAACAGACAATTGTCTAGTAACCCAAACCACAAGTATCCATTCAAAGATATCGTTTTCTGTAACATTGGAAATCCACATCAGTTGGGACAAAAACCAATTTCTTTTTTCAGAAATGTGAGTTGTAAATTCCACTCTAATAGTTTGTAGGTTTTATCTTTGGTCACATCACCAGAATTAATCGAACACAAAGGTTTGCAAGACACTCTTAAAGAGGATGTTTTTACTCGTGCGAGAACAATCTTGAAGGGAATCGATAGTCGCAACACTGGAGCATATACACACTCACAAGGCTTACGTTCCATTCGCGAAAACGTTGCTCGTTTTATTTCACAAAGAGATGGCATCGAAGAAGGTGTGATCAGTCCTGATAGTATCTTTTTAACTGATGGCGCTAGTCCAGGTGTACAAGGTGGTCTACGCGCTTTAATTCGTGACAAGAGCGATGGTATCATGATTCCTATTCCACAGTACCCACTGTACAGTGCTTCTATTCAATTATGTGGAGGTCAACAAGTCGGATACTATTTAAATGAAGAGAATGGATGGAGTTTGGAAGTTGAAGAGTTGGAACGCGCATACAAGGACGCATCCGATAAAGGTGTCAACATTCGTGCGTTAGTCATTATCAATCCTGGAAATCCAACTGGTCAAACACTTGCCAAAGGTAACATGGAAGCAGTGATCGATTTTTGCGAAAGAAGAGAAGTTTTACTATTAGCCGATGAAGTTTATCAAGAAAATATTTACACAGAAAAACCATTCAACTCGTTCCTACGCGTCGCCGATGAAATGGGAAAATTGGAAACGTGTGAGATTATTTCTTACCATTCCGTCTCTAAAGGTTTCTTGGGAGAGTGCGGAAGACGTGGTGGATATTTCCATTTAAGTCCTGCCATTGACAAGAGTGTTCAAGAAGAGTTATACAAACTCGTTTCGATCAATTTGTGTCCAAACACTGATGGTCAAATCATGGTTGATTTGATGGTGAATCCACCAAAAAGTGGAGATGCGTCATTTGAGCAATATACAAAAGAAAGAGATGATATTCTTGGTTCACTCAAGAGACGTTCCCAAAATTTGGTAAAATCGTTAAACGAGTTGGAAGGTGTTTCTTGTCAAACAGCAGAAGGTGCCATGTATGCATTCCCAAATGTTGTCATTCCACCAAAAGCTGTTGCTGCGGCAAAGAGCAAGGGATTGTACCCTGACGCGTTGTATGTTTTAGAATTATTGGAACATGCTGGTGTATGTTGTGTACCTGGTTCAGGTTTTGGACAAAAGGATGGCAGTTATCATTTTAGAACAACATTCTTACCACCAGAAAACAAGATGCAAGAAGTAGTTGAACGATACAAGAAATTCCATAACGATTTCTTGGAGAGATACAAATAAAATGTACCGTTGAACTTCACATTTTCTTACAACCACTATTACCTTGTCAACATCAATGGGTGGTAGCTCATACGCCACTATTCGAATCTATCAAGGAGGGACGTTTCAAGCATCTCGTACAGACACAGTCACTCAGTTGAAACAGTCAGTAATTAAAACGCTAAGATGGAACGAATCATGTTTGGAAAGAATGTTACTTGTGTATGCTGGACGAAAATTGGAGTCAGGACAGCCGCTTATGGATTATGATATTGTAGATAACTCTCTATTTTACGCAATAGTTCCGTACAAAATATCATTAATTTACGAGGATAAAATAGTTATAGAAATACCTGCTTCAAACCTGATGACAATTAACAAGCTTCTAGAAATCGTCGCGAAAATAGAAAGTATAGGAAATAGGTCAGACATAAGAATATTTTGTGGAAGTTACGAAATAACGAGCGACAACATACTAAAACAAGTTAATCCATTGATGAAAGACATCAAAATGTATTTGTTTCTACCTAAAGACGACATACTCCAGAACACTCTCGTGATGGATTCGAGATTCCTAGACGTTTCGTTTGTACTGCAGTAACCAATGCCAAAATACTCACCGAACAATAACAAACCTCAAGAAGACCAAAGCTAAAGTATCTGTACGAAATACAACATATAAATTGTTTATTTAAAGAGAAGCTCTTGCTTGCCATGATGGTCTGTTATAGATACGATCCCACCATGCCTTGACGTGTGGGCGATCGTTGATCAAATGACCAAAACCACACTTGTCAACCAACAAGGTACCATATGGCAAATGGTAAATATCAGCTAGAGTGAATTGGTTACCACCAATGTAGTCTTGTTTGGCCAAAATTCTGTCGTAGACATCCAACACTTTGGCCAACTTTTCTACGTGCTCCTTGACTTTGTTTTCATCAGTTTGCAAACCACGGAAAGTCTTGAAAAACTTTTCATGGACCAAACCACCGGCAGCAGAATCAAAGTTGCTGCTTTCGATGTAAGCACCTTGCTCGAAGAGACCATATGCCTTGAGGTCACTTGGCATGAGTTCGTGTTCACTCTTTTGGTACTTCTTTGCCAAGTAACGACATATGGCACGAGATTCAAAGAGAATGAAACCTTCGTCGTCCATGGCTGGAATGACACCGAATGGTTGGTACTTGTTCAAGTAGGCTTCACTTTTGTGTTCACCTTCCATGACTTTTATTTCAACTGCTTCGTAGTCTTCGATGCCCAACTCGTGGAGTGTTGCGAATACTCTTTGACTGCATGTAGCTACTCTTGCTCCTAAGATCTTTACGCCCATTGTTCTGTTTGCTTTGTTTCTGTTTGATGGTTGGAATTTAGCGCAGAACGCAATTTATAGCGGTGAAACGGTGAATAATTGCGCAGCTACCAGTGCGTAAAACACGCTAAATATTGTAAGTGCGTACTTTCCGCACCGCAAACAGCCCAATAGCCCATGTACAGACGCGCAATGCGTGCATTACGATGTAATTTTATTCTCACTATCGAATGTATTATCCAGTGAAGATAATCCCGAAACATGAGAACCCAATGATAAATCAATCGACAAATCAGATAAAGATGTACTAGAAGGTGAAAACCGTTTTGCAGAACCTATTGCACTTGCTAATAACTCATCTTCGACTAGGCGCCTAGACCGCGACGCTCTAGAACTACCTGTATCGATGACAGCTGCGTCAGGTTCGTATCGTTTTGGTGTTCTTGGACCATCACCTGGAGAAGGTTTCGGTATGGCATAACGTATTGTTTCTAGGGACTGTAGTTGTTGCTCTTTTAGATGTAAAGTCTCTTTCAGAATTCGAATTTCTTCTTTGTGTTGATTTTCACGTTTTGCGAGTAGTTTCTGGCAATCATCTTTGAGCTTGCCGTACAGCTTTTTTAAATGTACAATCTTGGTGTGTTGATTTTTAGATTTTTCTTCCAAAGCTTGATTACTTCTTGCTTTCTTCGCTAGTTCTTCTGCTTCACGTAAACTCTCATCTAGTCGAGCTTTAATCGAGTTATTTAATTTTTCCAACTTTAGCTGTATAGAAGTTGACTTTGCTACTTGAGATTCACACTCTTTCAACCTCTCTAGCAGATCACTTATCTCTCTATCTTTAAGATCACTTTTTTCTCGCTCAGCTTGTAACTGTTTCCGTAGTTGCTGTATTGCAATCGTCTTTTCTTGCTCTAGTGTACTCTTCAACGCTTGTTGCTCCGAATATTGTTGGTTTGATAGCATCTTCAAGTGTTCTTCATTTTGTCTCACTAGTGCCGTTTTCACTTTTTCAATGTCCAAATCTTTTTGTTGATACATTTCTTGCTTCTCCTCTTCTAACCTAGATTGCATATCGACCATATCACTATGCGATTTGTTGTACAATTTATCAAAATCTCGTTTGAGTTTGCGAGCAGCTTGGTCGTTCTCGATTAATAATTGCGTTAGTCGATCGTTCTCTTGTCGTAGTTGTTCAATGTGTTTTCGTTGATCTTGTTCGCTCTTTCGTAGCGCTAACGCTTGTGAAACAACTTCACTTGATTTGTAAAGCTCTTGCCGAAGATCTTTGTTGCTCTGGTGCGTCTTTTTCAACTTTTCCAACGTCTTACGCATCTCTGCACGATACACTTGCAAGGATCCTTCTGCAACTTCTGTAGAACTCGTGTACGATCTAGATTCTAGTAACGTCTCGTTTAGTGACTTTTTCAGCTCGAGAATTTGCTCTTCTTGCTCTGCGTTGATGGTGTCGGCGTGTCGTTGCTTTTCCTTGAACGACTCTCGCAATTGTGCAATTTCTCTTTCGTATTTTTCTTTCATTCTTCGTTGTTCCTCATCGTGTCGTTCTCGCAAATCTTTTAGTTCGCGCTCATGTCGTTCTCGTTGCAATTCTGATAATTCTGTATACTTTTTCGATTGTCTATCCGCTGTAATGTTAAATTCCAAATTGTTCAACTGGTCATGCAAGTTTTCAATCTTTAGATTTGCAGCGATCAATTTCTCTTCTCTTACATGTTAATATTTTCCAATTTCACATACAATTTGAGTTTCTCTTGTTTGACCAATTTAACAGTGTATTCACTATCTTCAACTGTTTGTTGTTGTTTTGCGATCATCCCTCGTGATGTTCCTAGTTCATTTTCTAATGTTCTTGTCTTCTGTTCCAGTTCTACAATTTGCTTGTTTTTTGCGAGTGCTGATATTTCCATTTGTTGTATCCTAGAATCTAGCGTTTTGATGTTTTCATTCAAGTTGTCGATGCAAAACTTTTTAGCTTGTAAAAGCCCATTTGAGTCGACTATTTGCTGATTGAGTCTTTTTATCTCATTCTTAAATGATCGTATGTTATCTTTGTTTCTTTCTACATTTTTAGTTTTTTAATTCCTCCATACGCTTTATGTTTGCAATATCTTTCTCTAACTTCTCTTTGTCTCCTAGTATTTGTTTGTATCTCGAGTGCATTTCATCTAGTTGTGCAGTTTTATCAGATAGCAATTTCCCACGAAGTGAATTCAATTGTTCAGAGCGATTCCTGGAAACATCCAGTAACTGTAAATGCTCATTCTGTTCTTTCACTTTTGCGTTAAGTATGTCGACTTCATGGTATAGTTGATCAATCTTTTTATCTGCGTTTGTTTTACTCGAGTGGAGATGTCGCATCAACTTTTGCGTGTTTTCATACAGTATCAATACACTGCTAATATACATTTGCAAACGATTCATGTCAGATCCTGCTAATAGTGCAGGTGCTGGTTGTCGTACATCTTCGAAGAAATCATCTTCCGAGCTTTGACTATCTTCTATTTCGTTACTATGTTTTTCTGGTGAACTTGGCGATGGTAAATAACGTTCAAACGATGCTTTCTGTTCATTTAATTTTTGTATTGGTGAAATATCATCATCAAGATCGGAATCAGAATAATCTGCATCCAAATCGTGTTCAGAAACTGTTTTGTGAGATTTATGAGAGCAAATATTACGTTTTTGTTCTATCGCGCTTCGTAAATCGCGATCACGTTGCGCTTCCTGTTGCGCAAGTATATCTTGATGATCGTTTGCGACATGTACAATATTCATGGTTTTTCGTGTTGTGTGATCTTCTTCGCGATGTGGAGAATTGTATTGTGGCGACCTAGTATATTTATCTACAACAGCACTGCCAAGTCGTGCTGCACGTTCATCATGCATTGGTGCGAGTTAACGTGTTTGCGTTCGCGCCTGTTTTTACAATTTTTGTCCCAGCTGAACTGTATTTCTTTTTGACAAAGTAGACTAGTATCATGGTTTTATTATAAAACTATTTATCAAGTCTCTTAAATTGTCTTCACATTCCTCAATATAGTCAAATACTCGCTTCTCTTTCTCAAATAATAAGCATTCTAGTAGTGATGAGGGTGGTGGAGGCGGTAGCTGTGGTGGCAGATCTTGTTCTTCAGTATTATCATTCAAGTTAAAAATTATTTTTTCTTTTGTCTCTTTGGGTATTGGAGGTAAATACTGTGTAGTAAATTGATTGCTTTGTACATTGAAAACTGGCAAACGTGTTTTCCGTTTTATCGGTGTAATATCATCAAGAGGCAAACGAGCTTCGTTTTTTGTTTTTAGTTGAAATTTCCCCACTGGTTCAAAGTCATCGAATTCTCTACTCAAGTCTCTAATCGTCAGTACAATCGATAGAGTCCCCTTACAGATCTCCTGTGAGAAACACGAGCTGTTCTTCTGGCTCTTCAAATAATATCTCAAAAGGATCACCTACACACGAATTGTTCATGTTGCCGTTACTCTTTCAAAGCGCCAACAATAGGTTTACCACTCATAAAGCTGGGAGCTGTTCGATATGACCGACAATGATAACGTAGAAACGTCTGATGTTCTTCAACATATCTTGCAGCAACAAAATGAAGATAGACAGCTAACAGATGAAGAACGAATTGAGCAACTTCGAAAAGAAATCGAAATGTATAATCTATCTGTCGAAGAACAAGAGAATAAGATTCGGACAGAATTCGAGGGACAAAGTCCGATTCAGCGTGTCGATACATCACAACTAACAGACTTCGGTGACATGTCAGTAGTAGATAAAGATTTTCAACAAACAGTGGCAGAGAGGATGGAATACTATTTAAAAATGAATCCCGATGATAGCTTCACTGATCAACCCTTATCGACAGAACAATTTTATTTAAAGCTAGAGGAATTAGAAGAACGTCAAAAAGAGTTTGAGGAGCAAGGTTTGTACTTGGAAGCTCAGCAGATTATGAACCAAATCAAAGAGCTCAATCTAGTAGAGGGTAAAAAATTGGAGCAACAGTATCACAGAAACAAACGAAGGTCACAGCAAGAACTACAACAGCGGCATATAATTGAGCAACAAGCGTTCGAAGAAATATGGGCAGGAAAATTAGAAGAATACGACAAACAAGCAAAGGATATTATTCTATCCACGTTGGATAGACAAAAATGGGAAAAGACCGAAACTGAGCAACACTTACGCAATCAGCTATTAACGCAAAAACCAAAATTCTCAAAAGATTTGCTTAACAGCAAAGTTCAGATGGAAAAGCTGGTCAAACAGAAAATGTATACAGATGCCGAAGACATTCGCAAAACTCTTCGGAACCGAGAACTGCAAGAGATTCGAATTTTTGAACAATCACAAGAAGCTAAAGTGCAACATAAAATGAAAGTTGTTACTCAGAAACATGTACAAGAGATAGAAGCTCTAAAACAGCGAATACAGAAAGGGAAAAGTGAACTATCAGCTCAGAAGAGATTGGACAAACAACGATTGGATCAGCAACATCAAAATGCGTGGCTAGAATTTGAGAACAAACAGAAGCGGCTGATGGCTCGAGCGAAAGAGTACATCAACAAACAATCGACTGTACTGCTTACATCAGCAAGAAAACATGCCGTAGATTACTCCCATTTACAAGGATACACAAGAGAAAGAAGTGTTAGTCAGAGTCACAGTCCTGTACATTCGCGACCATCGTCTTCGATGAGCAACACTTCAAGCAAGAGTCTACCACGAATGGATAGCTCAGAACGACTACGCGAAACAAACAAAAAGCGAGGAACAACAGCTCGAATGTCTAAGAAAATCAACTTACTCAAATAAATGCTTAAGAATTATACAGAGTTTATTATACAAATTATTTAACCATGGCCTCGAATTCGCAGAAAACTTGCTCCAAGTTTGCTAAATTCTGCTCTTCATTGGACACAATGACATCCCAGGTGTTCATCATAGACTCGTAGAATCTATGTACACCTGCGAGATGGTCCTTGGAGCCTTCGTTGAGCTCCTGTCTTACCTCGTTTAAGCGTTTTGTAATTCGCTCGAAAAGTACTTCTTGGGACTCTACACGCAAGTACATTATACGAACATTGATGTGGCATTTCTCGCGTAGTTCACGAAGCGATTCGCTTATGATGGGTTCCAACAATGGAGCAGCGGATTGAGGTTGGACGTAAGCCATAGCGCTGTATGGACTTCTATCTACAACCACAATTTTGCCTTCGCATTGTTCACGCATGTCAACAATTCTAGAAAACCACTTTGCTGTCCACAGTGTCTCGCGAACAAGACCTTGTGGATTTAGCGGATATGGATTTGGTTTTTGAATGACTTCTTGCGTACCAGGCTCATTGATGAAAGCTTCATCTAAGACGATGAATCTGTCCGAGAACTTTTTGATAAAGTTACATAATGTGCTTTTGCCACTGCCATGTACGCCTGCGCGTTAGTAACAGAACTGGGTACTTACCTTCAATAGCGATAACGTTGATGGGTGTTGGTGTTGGGTCTGTTGTCATTTTGTTTTAAAATTTCTAGCCGTTACACAGTTCGATTTTATTATTGAAGTTGGTCAACTAAGAATATAAAAAATTAAAAAATAAAATAATTATTACCGTTACAAAAAGATGCTTCAATTAACACGGTCTAGATTAACGCGGATAACTTCACACAGCCGTCACACTTTCTCCAATATTGAACGTATTCGCACTCCTCAAATATCAATACCACTCATTCAACAAACTATTCGTCATGCAACAAACTTTGTGCACGATAACAGACATAAGAGAAACATCAAAGTTGGTGGACACTCTGATGCTGTTTTAAAAGTGGAGAGGGACGATAAACTAAGAATCGCTATCGTGGGAAGACCGAATGTGGGAAAGAGTACACTATTTAATGCAATAGCAGGAAAATATATGGCTATTACTGACAAAACGCCTGGCGTGACAAGAGATTGTCAAGAGGGTGAGGGCTCACTGCGGATGAGGTTCAAAGGTGAACGCATGATAAAAAAATTCGATATCTACAGCGAAGAGTTCGAAAAGGAGATACAATTAACAATTGTTGATACTCCTGGTGCTGACAACATTGTACGTTCTCTTACACAAATATTTAACACAAACACAGGACAAAATGATTATTCAAACAGAAGATTCGTTACAGTCAGCTCACTTGGCAATACTAGTTACTGATTACCGTGACAAACTTCATCAATGGGATCGTAGACTTGCTAGATACCTGATGACACGCGATATGCCTGTTATGCACATTGTCAACAAAGTTGATAGCCTTATGACACTTGATGTCGATCAAGAGTTGGAGGACGATCACAATCTAGGACTCGGTACACCATTGTTCATATCAGCAGAACATAAACTCAATTTGGGAGAACTCGCACGTGCGATACATCCCTTCTACATGTCACACCAACTTCGTCGGTCAATGGAGTTACGTATGCGTGCGGCACGAGAACCAAACCAACCACGCAATTTACCAAACGAAGAAAACATGTTACGAATTGCACTCATAGGTCGTGCCAATGTCGGTAAAAGTACAATGCTCAACAAACTCATTGGCGAAGAGCGTGTAGTTGTTTCCGAAATTGCAGGCACAACTCGCGACACAATAGAACTTTCCACAACATATGAACACGAAGGTCAAAACTATAAAATTTTAATTGCCGACACCGCCGGTATTCGCAAAAAGAAACACATTGCTGATGATCGAGTACAAACACTTTCACATGAAGATACCATGCGTACTATTCGTTTTGCAAATGTTGTTTGTTTGCTAGTCGATTCACAAGAACCACTCACGGCCGAAGATTTGGATATTGCAAGAATGGTCGAACAAGAAGGTCGTGGTATGATCGTTGTCGCGAACAAGTGGGATTTGGTCAAAGATCCCTACGTCATCGCCAATAGAATTGAAGCAACTGTTGCTAGTGGACTTTCCCAAGTGAAAGGATTAACGGTTGTTGTTTGTTCGGCACTCACAGGAAAGAATTTACCACTAATGGTCAGAAAAACAATTGAATGCTACAAACGATGGGAACTAAGAATTCCTACTGCGAGATTGAACCAATTTATGGAAAAGTTTTTGACCACGCAATCGTTCCCTGCGTACTATCCAAAAATTCAATATATCACTCAGGTGAGCGCAAGACCACCCAAATTTGCACTTTTCTTCAAGGGTAAAGAGAAGGTTTTACCAATGCAATTTGAGAGACATATTCTTAACGCCATTCGTGAAGAGTTTGAACTAGGTGGTGTACCTATTCGAATTGTGCAAAGAAGTCGTCAAAAAGATAAGGAGAAGAAGAAGAGAAATGCAAAGAAGAAGTAACGTGGAACTGTAAATCAATCCGGATAATTCCGCTCGCCGTAGCGGTACTGTAGTTGATTAGAAGCTATCATTTTTGAGCTGCTGTAATCCAGCTTGTTAAAATTCACAAAAACAACTCCATGCTACAGCACTGTGTAATACTAGTAGCGCTAGCGTTATGCGTGACTGCTGCAGTTCCCGACTATTACGACTATCGCAATTTTCCAAAATGCCCAATTACTGTTCTTAATCAAAAAGCGTGTGGTGCATGTTGGAGTTTTAGCGGAACACAACAACTTAACCTACGACTTTGTCAACAGTCACGAGGGAATTATAACCCTGTTCTTGGACCTCAACATTTAATAAATTGCGACAAAGGTGACAATGGCTGTAGCGGTGGTCATGTCAGTCAAGGTTTCAGTTACATAAGCCAGTACGGCGTCCCTACTATGCAGTGTCAACCATACACAAGTGGAGATTCGAGTAGCCAAGGTCAATGCAGTCAACAATGCGACAACCCGAACGAGCAATATTACTTGTACTATGTCGAGTCATGGAAAGAGCTAGTTGACAAGAGCGCTTCATTAACAGACATGATTGCCGCTATTAAGCAGGAAATATTCTTCTCAGGACCAATCTCTGCAGCGTATCAAATCCGCTCCGATTTTCAATCGTTTTTCCAACAACATCCGAAGAGCATCTACAAAGCATCAGCCGATTCCAATTTTAGAGGAATTCACACTTCTGTCATTGTAGGTTGGGGAAGCGAACCCGACATTGATGGCGTTATGACCGACTATTGGTTGGTAGTTAACAGTTGGGGAACCAATTTTGCAAATAATGGTTTCTTCAAGATTGCTCATGGCCAATGTGAAATAGAAACAAACTCGATTACTGTTGGCGTGCCAAAAATACCACAAAATGGTGATAAGAGAGCTCATGTTAGAGTTGTGCAAAACACGCAAAGTCATACTGGACCAAAAGTCGGTGCCAAACACATTGTCAAATTAGATGATGAAATTGTACAAGTAGGAAAACTTATGGTCGAAGAACGTAACAAACAAGACAAATCGAAAGTTCTTTCGTTTAAAGGTGTTATCGAGGCAGAAACGCAAATAACAAGTGGTGTTACGTTCCATTTGAAATTGATGGTCGGCGACCACACGAATGGAACGTATGTTGTGGACATGAAAGCTACCAGGGATCATGATTATTCGATAATACTTCATTAAATGTAAAATGTAAAACGATTTATTAAAGTAGGAAACTCATGTCGCAAGTTGCTATTTGTGACTTCATCGCTCTTCCGAAAACGTAGGCTTCTATTCTGAGTCTGATCCTTGGATCACATGCGTACAGATATCCCTCAATTGATCTTGCTTCTGCCAAATCAGCTAGAGCCTGTTCTGTAGCTTGATATCGAAAGAAAATATCTGCTCTGTGGTAGAGTAGTGCTACTCTAGAGTATTTGATAAAGCTCCTCTGTACACTCTTTTCTTGTACAAGCGCCATATCAAACATGCGTAGTCCAAATCGCATTACATCGAACGCTCGTTTCATGTTTCCTGTGTAGTAGTACCCGAAGCCAAATTCCAATACCTCTCTTGTTATTCGCTCTAACTTGGAATAGATGATCTCACCTCTAAATACTACTGATCTACGCTCTTTTGGGATAAGAGGTAAGAATATAAGCGAGGGATAGGCCATGCAGAAATCCTCTACTTTTGAATGGAGTTGCCTTTTGACCAAGATGCTAGCAATTACAAAGTTTTCATACTTTGAGTTCCTTAAAGATAGATAAGGAACTTTAGGAACTATCTTGGTGTTTTTTCGAAAGTGGGACAACCTCAATGAAAAATTTCTTGTGCATCTCCTACAATTTGTTTTGTGATCATAATTTAGTATTACACACGCTATATGATGGTAAACATGCATTGGATTTCTGAACAACTTAGCGTGACATATGTGCGCTGAATACATGTGCCGTACAGCTTCTTTAAATCTTCCCAGCATGAAACAGATTTTAAAGAGCACATCTTGTAGGTATTCTTCGTCTGGTACATACTTAGCCGCAGAGATCAACGCGCTAATTGCTTCTGGAATCCGATCAGACGAGAGCAAAATGTGTACTTTTATTTTCCAAGCGGCGTAATCGTATTTGTTATTAGCTAGCTTCTTTTCAACAACTACAAGTGATGGACGCTCAAACCACGAAACTAACCACGTCAACATCTTGTCCATTCAGCAGACCGCTATCGTTTTGAGTTGTAAAGAGATAGAACTTTCCAGGTGTTAAAATTATCTAATTGAGAAGCACAGTACAGCGATTGAGGTGCACTTCCATATAATTCATGTTGTTCGACGAATGGAGTTTAATAAACGATTTATAAAAAAATAAAACTCAAATCGCAAATCGCTATTTGTGACTTCATAGCGCTTCCGAAAATGTAGGCCTCTATTCTGAGTTTGATCCTCGGATTACATGCGTGCAAGTATCCCTCAATCGATTTTACTTCTGCAAAATCGGCTAGCGCCTGTTTCATTGCTGAATATCGATAGAAAATAATTGCTCTGTGGTAGAGTAGGGCTGCTCTATTAATTTTGATAAAGCTCCTTAATACGCTCTTTTCCCTTACACGCGGAATGTCAAACATGCGTAGTCCAAATTGTATTACATCGAACGCTCGTGGTATGTTTCCTGTGTAGTAGTACCCGAGGCCAAATTCAAGTACTTCTCTTGCTATTCGCTCTAACTTTGGATAGAGGATCTCATATGTAAATACTACTGATCTACGCTCTTTTCGAATAAGAGGTAAGTATATCAGTGAGGGTTTTTCCATACAAAATTCCTCTACTTCTGAATGGAGTTGCTTTTGGACCAAAACGCTTGCGATTTCAAAATTCTCGTACTTTGAATTACGTGAAGATAAGTTCGGTACTCTAGGAACTATCTTGCTGTTACTTCGGAAGTGGGACAATCTCAATGTAAAATTTCTTGTACATCTTGTACAACTTGTTCTGTAGATATAGCATTGTATCACACATGCCATTTGGTGATATACATGTATTGCATTCCTAATCATGTTTGCGTGACATATGTGCTTTGAATACATATGCGACATAGCTTCTTTAAATCTTCCCAGCATGAAACAGATTTGAAAAAGAACATCTTGTAGGTATCCTTCGTCAGGCACGTATTCAGCCGCAGAAATCAACGCGGTGACTGCTTCGGTGATTCTGTCAGATGAGAGCAAAATGTGTATTTTAATTTTCCAAGCAGCATAATCGTATTTGTTTTTAGCAAGTTTCTTTTCAACAACATCAAGTGATGAACGCTCAAACCACGAAACTAACCGCTTCAACATTTTTGTTTCCAAACGGCTAACCGCTTGTTGATGTGCAGGTTGTAAACCGATAAAACCTTCCAAGTGATGTAACTACGAACAAAGTATGTACATATTATGTTTATTTACTTTTATTTCCATCAGTTTTACATTGAAGTTATCTCGACTCTGTCTTGTGTGAGAAGTTTGGTCTCATCTGAGATAGGAGATGGGACTGATCTAGCTGCAGAAAAGTCTTCTACTGGGAGAATGAGATATCTTTAACAGTGAGTGCATAGAGCACTTGTTTGCTAAAGAACACAGCCAATACTTGAAAGATGACGCTTGCTAAACCAATCATACCAACAACAACACAAGCGACAAGTGGACCAGGTTCTATTTGATCTCTAGCGTTACAGTCTGCAATCTTCAGGATACCTTCTACGGTTGCTAGAGCGAGTACACAAAGTACGTCGGTGGCGTAGGATGCATACTTAATCTTTCTTTGGAAGTCAAGATGTTTTTCGCTAATGTCACGCATGTCGGGCTTGAAGTATTTCTGTGGTGAAAGACATCTTGTGACTGCATAAATTATCTTATTGAAGCGAGATGACACCACGCGAGTCAGGATCGAGCTGATGGCCATGAACGAAGCACCCACCAATAGCGTAATGCCAGACGAGAGCTTGGTGTATGAGTATGTAGTACAGTCACTGAACACAGAAAGTATTGCACTTGCTGTTAGAAGTGCGCCTCCAGTGACATGTTTAAAATAGAAGTTAAAAACAGAGTAGGCTTACAATCCAATCTTCGCTTGCTTTGTATTTCGCATTGAGGTGCTTTTGAAGATCACTCTTTGAAGTTGCAAATCTCCTTATGTGGCAGAGTTAGCTAAGTACAGAATGAAAAGTCTAGTATTATTGTCTTCAACTCGTTAGCAGAGAGAGCTACATTGTGCCCAGAATTTTCTTCATGTTTTTACTTCGTTCAACTACAATGATCCAGCCAACTGCGTCAAGTACTTTACAGCATGACTGACAACCACCAGGATTTTGTTTTGATGCAAAGAGCTATATACGCGTCCATGCAGTCATCAAATAACCGAAACAACTCATCAGGTGTCGTATCAGCGTTCAATTACTCTACTACAAACAACAATATCCCAAGAACACAAAACTTTAACAGAAATGACCGGGATCTAAATAGTTTTCGAAGTAGATCTGCAACAACGCGACCGCTGCAGCCTAGAAAAACAAATAGTGCGGGACCACTACGAAATGAAACTCAGAAAACGTCATATAACAACCAATTCAAAATGCCAAAACCTCAAAGCAAAGGAGGACCATCACGGACAGTCGTCGTATGTTTTATATAACTTAACAATTTTAGGCAGGACGAATGAACGTTCTTCATAGAGAAGGTATCATTCCAGTCAAACCAAACGATGAAAGTAAAAAGACTAACAGCGTCATGAAACGATTAAATGCAGGATCAGTATCCTCCAAAACAGATATCAAAGTTGGAGATGTTTCTCAAGGAGCGTTAGGAGGTCAACAATGGGAAGTTAAAATCGGAAAACAAAAAACAAAAAAACCAACTACGATAGGAGCAACAGAATTCGAAAGTGATGAAGAGAATGATAATTCGTTACTCAATAGTTCTCGTTTAAACTCGTCATTGAACACATCGCGAGAAAGCGTTCACGATCCACAGTGGTATGAAGGATGGACAGAAAGAATAGGGCGAGGAAGAAAATCAATCGTTTGCGATACAACTGGACAACGCGTGATGGTCCTCGAAAGTTCCTCAAGTTCACATACTTACGTTTGCATATGCAATACAACACGACAAGATCCATCTACGTACGATTTGAGCGTTCAAGCAAGATGTAACAAACCTACAGATGGACAATTATTCGGCGTCGTATTGGACTTAAAAAACTCAAAGGTATGCGCGAACACGATTTTTCTGACCATTGTAGAAATATCAATACTTGTCCGTGACAATGAATACAAACCAAAAGTATTGGAAAATCGAACGAATAAGTACAGGTTCTACTCAAAATTTGGCACAAGCAATCGATCGTTCATTGATAACAGGAAAAAGTGTAGATATACTCATCAAAGTACGAAAAGACAAAATTTCTCTTGTTTCCAATGGTCGTGACATTTTTACTGATTTTTCATGTGCGACAACTCCCAATGATGTTCTCGATGGAGATGTTGGAGCTAGTGTCTACCAAACGAACGCCGTTGTTCGATTCTGGAGTATTGATCCTGTCAACGAACCAATAAATCGACCAGGAAGTGCAGCTGTTGAAAAACCACTACCAACAGGTGTCGATTTTGCACTTGCTGATATGATAAAACGAGATATCATTCAAGAAGATTTACAAATTAAATGGGAAGACATTGCGGAACTAGGAACAGCAAAAAAGTTGTTAAAAGAAGCTGTTATTTTGCCCATGTTAATTCCAGAGTTTTTCACTGGGTTAAGAAAACCTTGGGGAGGTGTACTACTATTTGGTCCTCCAGGAACTGGAAAAACAATGTTAGCCAAAGCTGTGGCAAGTCAAGGAAAAACAACATTCTTTAATTGTAGCGCTAGTACACTTGTAAGTAAATGGCATGGAGAAAGCGAAAGATTAGTCAAATGTCTATTCCAAATGGCTCGTCATTATGCTCCAAGTACAATCTTTATGGACGAAATTGATGCTCTTATGATGTCTCGAGGAAGTGGTAACGAGCATGAAGCAAGTAGACGTCTGAAAAGTGAACTGTTATCGCAAATTGATGGCATCAATTCTGGATCTTCCAACGGACTCGTTATGGTCTTAGCGACAACAAATAAACCATGGGAAATCGACGAAGCAATGCGCCGACGATTGGAAAAAAGAATTTATATTCCATTACCCGATCAAACGGCAAGAGAAGCCATGTTCAAATTATTCTTGAAAGACGTTGATATGAGTGATGATATAACCATAGAAGAAATTGCAAAAAAGAGTGACGGGTACAGTGGTGCAGATATTCACTTGTTATGTCGAGATGCGTCAATGCGTCCCTTGAGAAGAGAAATTTCAGACAAGTCTCCTGATGAAATTATGGAAATGAAGAATCAAGGAGGGTTACAGTTCAAGTTACAGAAAAAGGACTTTGAGGAGGCGTTTGAGTGTATCCAACCTAGTGTAAATACGAAAGAAATGCAACGGTATCAGGATTGGATGGACGAATTCGGAAGCGCTTAACGTTCGATTTGTTCGCATCATAGTCTTAGAATATATAGGCTACTTCCGTCCAATAAATCATTCCGCCGTTAAAATGTTAAATACACACGCATGTGAAATTTATCTAGTTTGAAACGTTACTCCAACTTGATGTTATCGTTGCTCTTTTCTGTACTAACTTTGAAAATCCAATAGAAGAATGCAGCAAAGTGCAATGCGACTAACACAATTACGAATGTTGCTAGTGGTCCACCGCCTAGTAGTTCTACAAGACTTGATTCGGATGCGCTCATGGTTGTATCTCGTTTGTTTGAATTTAACAGACAACCATGCCTTACAAACGGATGCAAGCGTGTTGGGAAACTTTAAGTGATGACGTCCTAGTATACTCTTTGAGGTTCTTATCTGTTAACGAATTGTTGGAGATACAGTTAACGTGTAGAAGATTTAGCGACTTGACGCAAGGTATTGCTTGCAATTGAAACTCACGGTTAGATGATGCAATTTGGAGCGACAAGTACAGTAATTATTGTCCATACAATTATGAAAACCAATTAGTCAAACATGCAGTATCGAATAATTTCAAACGAGCGTACATAGACCTTATTCAGCGTGAATTCTCATTACTCGTTAACACACCTCTATCATCAATCCCAAATCCTAGTCATATGAAATACGTTGGTATTGATTCACTGTTAGAACAAACAATTGACGAAACATTACCAAATTATATGAAAGTAGTAACCATTGGTGCACATAGAGCTGGTAAAACAGCACTTATACTTACACTGAATAACAAATGGACACATGCGTTTGAAAGTTTCTATACTGTTTACATTGACCAAGAATATTTAGAACAAGAAGGCAAACAACTTGTTCTCTGGGACACAGCAGGTGAAAAAGACTATGAAAGATTGCGCCCTCTATGCTACCCAATTACTACAGTGTTTTTGTTGTGTTTTTCAATATGTGTAAGCAGAAATGTTGCACCAGACGAGAGTGGTATCGCACAGGCTGTTGCAACGTTTATACCCGAAGCACGAAAATACTGTCCTGATGTGCCGATTATTCTTATCGGTACAAAATCTGATTTGAGGAATTCTAATGTTGATGAATCTACAGAACATGTCATACCTTCATCGTTTGGTGAGTTCCTTGCACGCGAGACTGGATGTTTAGCATACATGGAAGTAAGTGCAAAAGGTAAAGTTGGAATCGAAAAAGTACGAAGAGCAATTGTCAGAGCACAGAAATTCGCACCTAGTCAAAAATCTGGAAAGAAGAAATGCCATCTCCAGTAAAACTTTTTTATTTTCTTCTCTTTGCAATGTAATCAGAATGTACCCAACGGTGTAGTGATGGTTTCGTCTTTTCATGCATGGTGATAAAATCAAATTGTAACAACTCTTTTGCGCTTGGTCTATCCTTTGGTCTGAATCGCATCATTGCAAATATAAATTGTTTAAATTGATCTGAAAAGTGTGATGGAAGCGCGATTGGTTCTGCGTTTGTTTCTTCCAAATAACGCATCATTTCCCAAATAGTATTTTCTTTGAGTTTGAATGGGAACTCTGAAATGGCGCATTCTGCGAGGGTTAAACCAACAGCCCATAAATCAGAGTCGTAGGAATGTTTTTCACCTTTTATACGTTCTGGCTAAAATGGTTATTAGGCATATTCGAAAACGTACGCTCATGTATGTATATGTTCCTTGGAAAGTTTCCCAACTTTGTGTCGCGTTGTTATTTGGATCTTTGTTTTTCATTCCTGCCATACCCTAAGCGATCGTTAGTTTTATACGTTCTTAAACATACAAAATCAGCAATCTTGCAAACACCCTTGCTGTTGATCAAAATATTCTATTAATTGTGAGCATGTCGAGATCGGGACAACGTACTGCTGGTTTGATATCTCTATGTACTATTCCCTTCTCTTCGTGCAAGTACATCATTCCTTTTAATATTTGCGCCGCCATTTTACTCAGTATCGACTCTGGAATGTTTTTACAGTACCGTATGACATCTTCCAAACTTCCACAGTCCATGTATTCGATCAACATGAAAATATTCCCGTCTCTATAAAAAGTATCGTACATTTTGATGATGTTATCGCTATGACACTCGTACAATGCTTTAAATTCTGCAATGATCGTTTTTGGTTTGTTTTGTTCGCTTTTCTCCAATGTTACTTTTTTCATTGCATAAGTCGCGTTTGTATTTTTGTTGACAACTTTTGTTACACTTCCAAAGGCTCCTGCTCCCAATTTGCCTTTTATTTCCAAATCTTCGTAACGTATTCCTCCTGTTTCGGTTTGTGTATTTAGTGGATCGTGAATAGGTGATTTAACTGGAGTAGGACTAGAACTTTTTGCATTACTGATGCCTTCTGGACCAATCACAATCCCGGAATCATTCGCTATAGGTCGAAAATGTCCACTTTGTGAGCTGCAGAGTGTAAATAAAAGTATTAAAATACTCACAATATATCTTGTGGCTTTTCTTCTTGTGGCACCTGCTCTTCCACTGGCAGAAATAAATTTGTTGGTCTATTTTTCTTCTGTTTGAGTTCTTTCTTTGGTGGCATGTTGAACGCGTTTTCAAGTTTTTCTGTGTCAACCTGTCGTCAAACAAGAAATTGAACTAGTAATTTGACAAGCTTTCTCGAAGAAGTATGCGCAGTTCAAACTTGGTTCTGTTACTAACTGTGACTTATTTATTGAGTTTCTTGCGCAAAGCTCTAGTTTTCTTTAACCTCTTCCTGTACTTGTGACGTTTCATCATCCTGTGCCTCTTTCTTTTTACACTATCGCATTTCATTTCGTTGGATTGTTTATCTTGTTCCATTTGTGGGGCAACATCAAAATCTCCAACTGTGATATTTCGTACAAAGGGTGTTGGAGTTGTGATTTCTTTTCTAAATAGATCGTGATCAAACGTGCGGTCTATGATAAGGATATGTAAAAGAATTCGTACGTATTATAGGTTGAGTATCGTTTTTGTGCGATTGTGGTGGTAATCGGTACTCTGTACAGTTTCCAATTGCTTGTTTTTGTGTGATTGCGGTATTTGCAAACATTCCGAACTCTGCACGTGGCCGAAGCATCGAAATATGAATATATCTTACAGGTTGAACAACGTGCTGCCTTACGCGTTGCAGCAACACGCGATGAGACATTGTTTTAACAGAATAGATTTGGTCAACCCAATCGAATTGTAAATGAAACGAGGAGCACAAGAAGAAACATCAGGCAGAAAGAAGCATAGAGGTATGACTGTGTTATCGTTATCAGACGAACCAAACCACGCACCTGAATTGTTCAAAATGCTTCAGGAAAAGCAAAGAGGCTTACCTTTTGAAATAACAGATGATATAATCGAGTATCGAGGGAGGTTGTATTTTCCATTAGAAATAGAAAAATTAACTCCGCTTCTTGATAACCTAATATACGATTTTATCAAAAATGGCGAGCTTATGTACGTCACAGATTTAGGAACAGGAAAAGATTACTACAATCGAACAAATAAATGGTACCGCAGCAAACAAAATGATAAAGAATGTGATGGGTATGCCGAATGCGAACTGGAATACAAAGATCCAGTTGGTGAGATTCAATACCATGTTTCTGTTCCCAAATACAAAGAAGCAATCCTCTGTCAATTCAAGGAAATTACTGTGATAAATGTATCTGGAGTCAATGTCGATCACAGGGGCTCAGATCACACGGAAATTCTACTTCCAGCAGAGTATAGCTGGACCATCAAGAAACCATGCATAACCGTGCAAGATCTAGCAGAAGCCTTTTTCCGAGTAAAGTCGCACAAGTTCGATAGTTGGTACGAGCTATACATGCAAGACTATTTACAAGTCAAATTGGAAGATGGTGTACTAACATTAACAGCAAGATTCGACCACGGATCATAAATGTTATTTTTTCTTTGCACTTTTTTCAATTCTTTTGAAGAACGCTTCATCATATGGAACCTCTAGATCAAGAATCACACTCCTCAGCATACTTTCGATATCTTTCTTTTGTGTGTCAGTCATCTCTTTTCCATTAAATAAAATATCTTTAAAACCCAAAGAAATAGATTCTATATCTTCCAAATTGGGTTTAAACCGTATGGTAAATTCCCACTCAAATTGATACACTAGTTCATAGTTCATTTTTTTCTTTTCCAAAACTTGTTCTTTTTTTCGGTGTCGAACGACTACGAAAACATCTTCTTGTTCGTCGTCGCCTTTTCCGCGTACTTTTGTTTCTACGTGTACATTGATTTGCCACTGACCTTTGACATCTTTATAATCGGCTTTGTCCATTAAAAGTTTTTTGAGTGTTGTGACCGGTGGCGCGATAATCGATTGGTTACATGCTTTCAACACCTTTGTAGCACGGCCGTTCGTTCCAAAGTGCCGTAGAAGAAAATTATTTATGCTCTTAAAGTCGGAGATACTACACTCTCGTTCGAACATTTCTAAATTCATTCCATTGATACTGGCGTGTGAGTGGTCGTGGAGTTCCTGGCCTAATGACTGTAAAATGGAGAATATTGTACGGGATAGACCTTCATCTTTCTGTTCCACCGGTTCGGTTGGTGATGCTGTCTGGAACGCAGCGTCACCTACAAGGTTAGTTTGTGCCGAAGTAGGTGTACTGGGAATTAATTTTCTAGGGTCTACTGGTTCATCTTCATCTACATAATTTACGACTTCGTTATGTGAATCTATAATTCGTATTTTTCTGGCAAGACGAGGCAAATCTTTAGCAACTGGTAATTCGGAAACATCTCTTGGTTTGTTAGAATGAAATCAGCAAACTTACTTGAGCCAGATATTCCGCACGGCTACAGCCATTTCATCTGTAGCTTCTGCACCTTGCTTGTTGCCCATCGTTGAAGTTTGAACAAGTCTTGTTTTGTTTGGACTCTTTGCGTGACGTCAGACAAGTAAGTTACAAGATACCATGCATTTCTTTAGAAGTACGATGGCGCATACTATAATACGCCAATAAAATGAATACCTTTTGCTTGGTGATTAACTAGAACAACACGTGGGCCTGAATTTACAACGTTGAACCACCAGTTGAGTTGCAATTGAACAAAAAACAAGTTCTTATCATGTCTGTCGCAACCCTAGGTACGTTTGACGTTACACACTAAACTGACTTATAGATACCGCCTATAGATTAGCTCTAGAATCGTTCAGTCTTACCGATATCGAAGAACTTCAACGTATTATCCCACAAGTCAAATCTACAAAACTAAAACAACTTATCGAACGTGATATCGCTTTAGCGCGCAGCAAAATCGTCACAAAACTTGTCAATGAGAATCTCGCGAAGAAAAATGGTGCAGGAAAGAAAAAAGAAACTCGCACCGTACTAGAAGAAGTAGAAGTCGAAATAGAAGACGAAGATGGATACATTGAGAAACATATCAAGGGATACAAAGAAAAAGCAAGGTCAATCAAAAACACATTACCAGATACAAGCACCTCAAAAATTCGTGATGCACTCATTCGCTGCAAAGGTGATGAGGGTAATGCCGTTGATGGTTTACTCAGTGGTACATTACCACCAAGACCAAAAATCGACAAGAAAAAAGTCAAACAAACTGTACAAAAGAAAATGGTCGTCTTTGTCGACACAACCGATGGTTCCACATCTTCTGCCGACGCACAACAAGTTCCAGATATCACAATAGAACAAAATAATAATTCTGAAACGTTGAACAAACGTATTTCCATTTTAAAAACACAAATTGATGAAGAAAAAGAAACAACACAAAAGTTACTCCGTAACTCAAAATCAAAAAAGGATGTTTCCGTGTTACAAGATTTGATGGAAGATGATGGTTCCAAGCAAAACAAAATGTACTTACCAGGAGAGTACGATGCGATTGAACGCGATGAGTGTAGAATTTTTACATTCAAACCGGAACGTACATTCTCCAATGAAGTTTCGCATATTCATTTTAGAGTTGCGGAAAGTGAATTCCATCGATTGTTACAAACGAAAAACTCTTACCGAGTCACAGAGGTCAAGTACATTGTCACTCCCTATTTGACTCGAAAATTCGAACAACAACGTGCACAAATTGCACACGCTCGTGGAAAAAAGTTCCGAGATGAAAAACCCATTTTAGCGTTCCATGGCATGCACGAATCGGAAATAGAGTGGGTTACATTGAACAATATTCGCAATGTTGATCAAGGAGTGTTGTTTACTTCGGAACCTGCTGATGCTACCAGGTATTTTGACACCAAGGGTGGTAGTTTGATGTTGTTCTTGTTGTTACCAGGAGCAACAAAATCGGTAAACAATTTGGGAACACAGAAATGGTCCTCGTATGCAAGACAAGGTGGTTTTGATAGTTTGGTGAATAATAATGGTACCGAGCACGTCGTGTTCAATCCAGACTTAATTTTACCGTATTATATCGTAAAGTATGAACCAGCGACGCCACAACAGTATAATTACCAACAACAACAAGGAACGATCAAGAGATTGGACGAAGAGTGGAACAATATTGAATCAGAAGCGAAAGCCGACAAGTTTATGGATGATTGCAAAAAGTTTTACCAACAAACGCTTGTTCATAAAGATTCAGAGCACAAGATGGGTGCAATTGATCCCACGCAACAGTGGTTCAATGTAGCGTATGCGAAAAAGTATGAAGAAGAGAAAAAGTTTGCAGGAGAGGCGACTCCACTCTCGGCAAATAGTGTTGAATTTGAGTTTGATTATGGAAGTGGATCAGAAGATGTACCAAGTGAAATGATCGATGATGAAGAGATAGTTGAGATTGATGACGATGTTGATGACGAATAAATGATCGTTGCTGTACAGAAATGTTTTACAAGTCTGTCGGTTGACTAAAAACCAAACAAATGTTCGTACATAGGCTATTCAACAAGAAAAACAAAGCAAAGACGGTTCCAGACGATAAACAAAACGCTAGAACACATACCTCTGTTAATCAGGAGTTGTACATAACAGGTTCTGCGAGGGGAGCAGGGCACGCAGGAATCCTTGAAAAGAAAATTGTCCCTCTAGACATGCAACTAGGTACTACGGTAACAAAATCTATCACTCAAGTTGCATGTGGTTCGTCGTTTTGCATGTTCAAGACAGGTAAAGTTATCATGGTTTAAACTTACGAATTAGCTGATAACTGCGTGTATGTCTTTGGAACAATTGCTGGAGTTTCATACACTAAACCACATCGGTATTCACATCTAGACGGTAAAATTAAATTCATATCTGCAAAGTCAAACGAGTGCTTTATCGTTACAGGTACAAATACACCATATTATAACCTTTTAGATAGAGATGTGTTCGTAATGGGTAATAATGTTTATAAGCAGTGCGGCGTGGATGTTCTTGGTGCTATACGAACTCCAACCAAAATAGAACACTTTTCTGGTATGTCAGTGGTCGACATCTCATGTGGGTTCGGTCACAACATGTTCTTAACTAATGATGGTCAAGTATGGGTTTCAGGAAGTAACTCTCTCGGTCAGAAAGGTAGAAACGACCCACATAACACAGGTAACTACTCTACGCCTGAGAATCCGGCGCAAGAATTGTTGAAAAACTATCGAGTAAAATCTATACATGCTGGTTATGCACACAATGTAGTGCTAACGACAACTGGTGAAGCAATAGGTTGGGGTAACAACCATAGTTTTCAAATTAATGATCTTGGCTTATATGTGTATGGGCCCGTATTAATGGATGGTATTACCACGTTTGGATCCATTTTAGAGTGCACTTGTAGTCAGTATTGCAGTGTTTTCTTGACAATTAGTAGTAATGTGGTCATACGAGGTACATTGGGACAAAAAAAGTACTCCACTGCATCTTTATTAAAGTTTAGCGAGCCTATCATAACAATTAGTGCTGGTGAAAACTCATTGTTTGCTCTGACAAGTAAGAAGTGATGATCTATACTAACTATGAAGATAGCGGTGAGCTACATGGGATAATCAACGAAAGAGCAGGAACAAACAGTTTCTCATTAGGACGTGTTGAAAATCACATGTCAGTCAAGATTGTAGCGGCAATGGAGTACGCTGTTTTACACTATAAATGTGATCTTACAAATCCGTTCCCATTTTTGTACGACATGGACAAGAACAGATCGCTAGCGATGTTGAGTTGCGAGTGTTAACGTAGAATCGTAATGCGAGGATAATTTTGAAATGGCAGCTACGAATAAACGACCTTGTACGCTTTATTTCTTGGTCTCTTTCTTGGGCTTCTTTTCTTTCTTGACGCCACCTTTGTCAGCATCTTTCTTGACGGTACCCTCTTCGGTCTCATCATTCTTACTTGCACCTTTGTCAGCCTCTTCTTTTGGTTTGGGATTGATCGCGTTGCTCAGTTTGCCAACCAAGATTTCGAAATCTGGGTGCGTTTCTGAGAAATCTTTGCTGTACTTTTTGACCAACAATGGATCAGCGAATATGTAGCTCACTTGGTGATATGTCAAAGTAACCTTTTCCGAATTAACTTCTGCACAGTTGCTACGGAGCACGCTTTTGTTTGTGTTTGCTTCAACTCCGATTAGTTGAACAGTGAGCATGGCAGCGCCCAACAAACTTTCACAGATGAACAACAAATGGCTAACCTTCTTGTTTGATTTCGTATCTTCAGAACTCAATCTTAGTTTCTCTCCCATTCCAGAGACAACTTGTTTGGCAATCTTCATAGCACCCTGAGTGCCTCCTTGAACACCAAGTACACTTGTAATGATGTTGGTATCCAAGCTTACGGTTGAAGAGCTATGAGAAAAGGTACGATCCTCTCTGTGTACTTCAGCGAAAACGCCGCTCTGTCCAATCGCCTTTTCTACTGCTTCGTAATCATGTAACGTCTTGCCATTCTTGCTCAATGCTACTGTAACGGCACTGAAGAAGACTAGCGTCTTTTCGAATAGTTCTCTTGCACTTGCGGAAATCTTCTCCTCTTCTTTCACAGTGGTTGAGATCATAACGTTTCCAGTCTGGTTGACGGTGAAATACTTTGGAATCTCGTTCCCTTCCTCTGTTCCTGGTTTTTCAGAGGACGCTTCTACTGCCATGAATACTGGAGCAGTCTTTAGAAAGAGGCTTCCTGGTGTTTCTTGTGGCTCTGGGTAGCTTTCGCGCCATACCTTGAACTGTGGTTCATCTTGTATGATGCAAGCAAGTGCTGGTGTTGATATCATGACCTTGTGTGTTGGTGTTGTTTTTACTGATTTTGTGGTTTGACAGGTGACAAAGAGGCTTTTTTATGTTAGTGGCTAACGCCCTTATACTGGAAGCAATCAGTGGCTGTGAACCAGTAATTATTGTCCATTGTATCAAATATGCAGTAGCTGCACTATTTTAAGAGAGCTTGTCTGTGTACCGATTGATCAGCAAATCCTATTGACCTAGGTTGGTGCTGCTTGATGTTTTGCTGTCGCAGAGCAGTTCCATTTTACTAACAATCCTCCCTTCTAGTTTTTCTTTCCACTTTGATGTATAGTGTCAAAAGATTCCTCTCAAACGTAAAGTGACAGATCAAACAATGTAGAGTAATAGTGGCAGTTGAATTGTAGGGATATTGGCGAGAACTGATGAACCGTCGCATGCAATTAGCGTGTCCCATCATCTCTTCTACGCATACACAACTTGCATTGAACACAGTCCACAGCCTGCGAGCGGCTCTTGGTGATATTGAGGAAATGCTCACAACAACTCAATGACCGGAGAGTTAATGTACACTAGTCTTTCGCTTATCACGCAATGTAGGCGTACACGCTAATCTGTCACGTTCATGTCAAAGTTCCCGAAAATAACATTCGACCAAAGCCTGAGCGAGTTTACATGGATAGTGAGTACGAGGATATTCAAGACTGTAATGCATTGCTCAACCAAATCAATAGACATGGTTCGATTCACTTCGGAGTTCCAAGTCGAGCGGGATGATGCAACTTTGACTTTGAATCACTGTCATAGATTTCTTATGCTTGATAGCGCTTTTGTGTGAAGTAGTCGTATCACGTTTCGCGACAAATTAATTTGGTATAATTAACGTACGAGAGGGTTCTACTTGCGAGAATAGAAAAATAAGTTATGCTTCTACCATTAGTTCGTAAAACAACAAACTAGTTCTGCATCAATCTTTGTTTGCCTTTTTACAAATTTTTGGACAACTACATGCTTTTCAAGTGTTTGATACTTTGTACAGTTCTTTGTGTGGCTCTCACACAAGACAAACCATTATACACAGTCGAACAATCATTTGATAGTGGAAAATCATGGAGTAAACGCGGTTCTGTTCAAACAGTTGGAATTAATAAGCGATTAAACTACGTACCAGACTCCCCAGGCGTGTGGGAGATTCCAGCAGAAGCACAATCGTCAAAAACATCACTGTACCAAATTCGTTTCGTTGATCAAGAAAATAACGCAGTTTTATCCTCTATTTCACTCTGCGATTTAATACGGTCACAATTCCGCGAAGTCATGCTATTACATGTTGACCAATCGTCACACAAACTTATCGCTGTAGATTACAGTACTGCTACAGACGCTACACAAACATCATCGCCTTTTTCACGAGCGGCATCCTCATGTCCTCTACCAGACAGCGCGAAACGAGGCACGACGAAACAAAACGTACGAATTGGCGTCGCAAACCCAATAGTCGGAGATAAAATTTCATTCACAGGTGTAAAGAGTGTTGAAGAAAAGAAGAAAGAAGAAGAAGTCGCAAATGAACCTGGATTCCTACGCAAATACGTAAGTGGGAGCTTTTTTACTAATATTGTAGTGGTATTTGATTATTCCTGGTGTCTTAATGGTACTTGTAAACTCGTTCACTGCTCCACCGGAAGAAGGTGCTGCACAATAAATCGTTTTGTGGAAACAAAACATTTGAATGAATAGCTATCATTTCCTTCGCTGTTAGACGTAATCCGATGTCATCCAATCTCAAGCACAACGTTGATATTTCTTATTGCACGTGCAGCTGATCTGAAGCCAGGCTCATCTGACTTCAACGAAATTTTGCTGGTCAACCAACAACTTCAAACAATTTTTGTTCACACAACATGTCTATCGACTTGTTAGCCAAAAAGAAGAGAACCGCTAAAAAGGTAACACAAAAGAAAGCTCCAACTCCAAAGGTCGTACAACCACCTACAGAACCAGTCGATGAAGATTCTGAAGAAGTAGAAAATGAAGAGCAAAACACATACGTAGCCGAACCAGTAGATGAAATCGACCAAGTCACATTTGGAGATTTGGGAATCGATGCCTGGCTTGAAAATCATTTAGCAAAACTCGACATCCGTTTACCAACAGTTATTCAAGAAAAATGCATTCCAGCGACACTTGCAGGAAAGAATGTTATTGGAATGTCACAAACTGGTTCCGGAAAAACAGCAACTTTTGCATTACCCATCATCCAAACACTAGCAAAAGATTTGTACGGAATATACGCTCTCATCATCACACCAACTCGTGAACTCGCAAATCAAATCAAATCCCACTTTATGGCACTCGCAGGAGATTTACCATTACGCGTTGCGCTCATTACAGGTGGTATGGACTATTTAAAACAAGCAAGATTGTTAGATGCTCGTCCACACATCGTTGTCGGAACACCAGGTCGTATCGAAGCAGCTATGCGATTGTTTTCTAATGATGGATATTTCAAAAAGATTCGATACTTGATTTTCGACGAAGCAGATCGTTTATTGGGAACACAAGACTACACATTGGACATGGATATCATTTTGAAACAAGTCAATCCAAATAGACAAACATTACTCTACTCTGCTACGATGAACACTCAAGTGAAAAAACTTGCCAAAATGGCTTTACAAAAAATCGATGCAGAACAACTATTCATCTATGACGCTTGTCGACTATTCGCAACTGCAGATAATTTGAAACAATATTACTTGTTCATGCCAGCAGCCGTTCGTGATTGCTATTTGATCGAGTTACTACAAGCCATGGAAAAACACGAAATATGCATGGTATTCTTCTGCAGCATCCAACAGTGTGAATTGTCCATGCGAACAAGTAAATTATTAGGAATCCAATGCGACTCGTTACATGCAAGTAAATCACAAAAAGATCGTTTCCGAGTACTAGAGAGATTCAGAAAGAGAAAAATACAAGTTTTGTTCCTTACAGATGTTGGAAATAGAGGATTAGATATTCCAAGCGTGAGTATGGTTATCAATTATGATTTACCAGATACGACTGATCGTTACGTACATCGTGTTGGTCGTACTGCAAGAGCAGGAAGAATTGGAACTGCCATATCGTTAATATCACAATATGAAGTCGCACGTGTGAAATCAATCGAACAAGATACTCGTGTGAAAATGGAAAAATGGAACAAGTTAAATGAAGAAGAAGCAGAGAAACGTGTTTATGAAGTTGCTGAAAAACGTGTATTTGCAAAAATGCAAATGCTGGATAGTGGTTTTACAGAAGCGTTTGAAGAGACAAAACATCGACAAAAAATGACTAGAGATTTGAGAGAAGAAGCACAAGTGTTTTATGAAATGCAATACATGAATCAATTAAAGAGTGGTGACAAGTGGAAAGCGAAACTAAAACGACAACATCAACAAGATTTTGAACAAGAGGAAGAACAAGAAGAGGAAGCAGCTCCAGTCGTTTCAGAGAAAAAAGAAAAATCTATTGCGCCAATAGGTGGCATTAACCTACTTGCAAAACGGAAACGACAAGAAAATACAAAACCAAACAAGAAAGTAAAAAACTAATTCATGTCTTTTTCATATGGACTCTCATCTAACATTATTTCTGAAGCACCGTCTCTAAATACGTCTGAAAAATCAGTTCGCATGTCTGTCAACTCGATATCGTCAGCTACGTCGAGTAACAACTCTGGTTGATCTGTGTACATACCATCTTCTTCGACTTGTATTCCGAAAAACTTTCCTACTGTTTCAATTTTTTCTTCTTGAACGATCCACTCGTCCTCATCGTCTTGTTCAATGTTTTGTTTTGGTAAATGCCCAACTCCTAGTACTGAATACGTTCCTTCTTCATCATTAAAGATATCTTGTTCGTAATGATCTTGCATGGCTTCTAAATGATTGTACATCTCTAATTGTTTCTTTTTCATAATTTTTTCGCGTATCGTTTTTTCTATGGGAGCATAAACGCACAAACAAATGGAAAGTAACAACGTTAAACCTGGTAAAACGAATAAAGCTGCCCAGTTTGGATCTGTAGTAAAGTTTACACGCAGGTTTCTGTATTTACAGTAGTAGCAGGTATACTTTTGTCCGACTTGGTATGCTTCATAAAAAGTATTCGTCGAAAATTTGGAAATAGAGTATCCTGTAGTTGTTGCAGTATCGAAGCTATCTTGATTTTCAGGTCCATATAGCATTGTTTTAAAGGTTACGTCATTTACAGGATAAGTGACGAGTAATTCGACGCGATATGAACGCCATGAAATGTAATCATTTGCAGTGTAGTAACTAGTGATATTTTTTTGAAGTATGGTACAGGTTGTTGTGACTGGTTGAAATTTCCAAATGGGAATTGTAAAAGATAACGATAAACCTATTAACGCTAGTGTGATAACGAACCAGAACACGCTACAAATGTGGTTGGCGTGTATGTAATCGTACCATTTGTCACGGTGTAGTTGTTCTGTCTTCATTGTTTGGACAGATGACAAGTCAGAATTACAACCTAAACAAACAAACTTCTTGCTAGAAAGAACACAATCCACATATTTTAAAAATTGATGTACACGATTTATAAGAATGTTAACATTTCAACAGTTCCATTGTCTTGGACTTGTTCCGCTGATCCAGCATCAGAATCATCGTCACTTGAACTGCTATCTGAACTGTCATCATCATCCTTTTTCTTTTTCTTCTTCTTGCCATCATCGCCATCTTCTTCTATTTCTGGTTTGTTTTCTTGCATTTCAACATCTTTGGTTTCATCTTGAGCTTGAACTTCACCTTCGTTACTTGTTGGTGACGCAACAGTATCTGCGCTTCCTGACGCTGCTTTCTTTGCTTCTGCTGCCTTCTTCTTGACTACTTTGATAATGTAATCAATGAAGGGGAACAAACTCAACAAAAACATTAAGAAACTAGCGATCGGTATAAGTACAATGCATGTACCCAAATTCATATCTCTTTGTCTTGACGCTGGTAACTCCAATTTTACACAAAGGATAATACCGGTCACAAACATCAAAATAATGAACAACAAAACAACAGAATAGTTAATAGCCTTGAAATAACCATCACCGTTTGGATCTTTTTGCTTGATGACCAATCTCCACTCCATGATGCCTTTTACAGCGAATGTGATGAACAACATTAGCGCCGCGCAATAGTACGGAATGAACACGATCCAGAACGAGATCGGAGGGAATGATACGTTATTGAAAATAGGAATCGTTCCATCCGTGCGCGCAGTTAACATGTAAATGAACGCGGCAACCATGAAGAAGAATAGGAAATAAATGAACGACGTGATAATGTTTGGCATTTGGTCACTGTACGGATTGAGTGGATCTTCGGAAGGTCTAACGAAACCCTTCATCAACGCACCGACTAACCATAGTACCAAATACAAAGTCCAATCCCATGTTTTTGGACTTTGGAACCGCGACGTCTCCTTTTGTACAGGCATGAGGATGGATATCAGTATAGGCATACCGTAGAATAGTACAAAGTTGATGAAAGCGATTGGTAGAATGAAACAGTACGCGACAATCCAATACTTGCTTCTTACGTGTTTGAACTATTTGTGAGTATGTGTTATGGGACTTACTGAGCAGTATACATAGTAAAAGAACATTATCATTGCGACTACGAACAGTACACAGAAAAAGGCTAGAATAGGAGCCCATACAATCCACAATGAAAAAACGGCAGAACCTAAGGCACACTAGTTGTCAGCTGTGTTGAATATTTCTTACATGAAGCACGACAAATACACTAAATATAAACAATATAATCTGCTCTATAAGTGCGACGCTATTCACAAGAGGTACAACCTTTTCTACTGGGGGTTTACCGAAAATTGTTTCCTGTTCAGCACCATTAATTTCGATAAAGGCTGTTACGAATGCTTTGTAGTAGTCGTAGCTAACACTAGTGATAAACATCCTATGTAGCCTTAGTACAGCCCTTTAACTCTGCAGACTGTGCGCGGTTTTGATAAAAATTAAAAACGGATGTCTTGCTGACACTGACATGTATGACAGTTTGCGATGGTTACAATGGATAAGAGCACAAAACAAGTCCAATTTCGCCATCAGCACCATAAGAAGGGCCCAATCCAAGCTCTCAACACATAATCGTTGCATTTCTCATGGAAAGCTCCATCTAGGTTGGATTCGTGATGCCATGTACAACGGTACACTAGACAAGAAGCATAGAAGCGCAGATGTCTCTGGTGCTTGGAAGCACGGATCAGTTTACGAGATAATCCAAACGAAATCACAAGTAGTTTTAAAAATCAGGACTGAATTGTATTATTTCGTCTTCTATAATGGTAACAAGGTCTTCTACAACAGGTTCTGCAGGAGCTTCATCCATCCCAACTTCACAATCGACTAATATTGGTGACATTTTCAATTTCTTATTCTTTTCTTCTTGTTCTTCTCTTTGCCGCTTACTTCGCTCTTTGGTTTCAGCAATAAGCCGATTAAATATCGGTGGACTTTGTTTATGTTTAAATAAATTCAATTTGGAACTCGTTCTTTGTTTTTCTTTTGCCAATACTCGGTCAACTACTTGTTCCATGGTACGTTTCGATCCCGTATCAATGTTAATGTTCCACTCGAGAATAAAATCCTTTAACCGACGAAATAGAAACGATTTTACATCTGGTGTATCTTTTGGAATATCTTTTGATGTGATTCCGTATTCTTGTAATTTTTGTTTGATTTGTGTAAGCGACATTGTTGCTATATTCAAATTATTTTTAATGCGTTGCGAAGAGTCACTAAATTGTTAGTTATTGGGAGTGAACATACGCATTTTCGATACTAGTTTGTGAGGTTGTTATTTCTGTATTACTTGTGCATGCGTCCAAGTGCGAATGTATAAATTGTGAACGCAGCCGTGTGTTACATTTCGGACACTCAACAAACTCGCCCAATGGCGGAATAAAATCGCTCATTTTGATTTTTGGTTGTTCTATTTCGATTTGTTTTGGTATTTCTATTTTTTGATTATTTGATGTTTGTACATGTTCGACTAGTTTCACTCGTGCTTTTCGAAAACTATTTAAAATATGGTCTACCATTAAATTTGGTTTCAAATCACCCTGTGTCGCGTCTTTTTTGCAAACAGGACAAGAAGATTTTTCATCTAACGCATAACGTATACATGCGCTACAAACTATGTGAAAGTTAGTATGAAAATATTTTTAAAATACATGTGTGACTACAGGACGGTGACATTGCGTGTTTGATGAGTTCCTGAAAAAACTGTAAGTACAAATGAAGCAAAAAAACAAACTTTGCAGATAGGACAACACATTGTCTCCTCAAATTCACGTAACTCTTCCCATGGCCAAAATTCTGGGTCAGACGGTTCGTAGTCTGTATTTATCATGATGCCTCGGTTGGCCGTGACGTTTTTATTTTTTTAAAAAGTCGCTTAACGTCTCATGAGCTACAGTAAGAAAAGAAACGTAAAAGAACTCGAAGAAGAGGACGAATTCGACTCTCATGATGAATTAGAAGATTCACCACCCAAGAAACGCGCAAAATCTGGTAAGGAAGCAATTCCAACAGGTAAATCCGTCGCTGCATCTGCGCCAACATCCAACCCGTACGTTTGTTATACCGAGTTAACCGATTTTTAGAACCGTGGTTTGGGAACATGATGAAGAGCTAACGACATATAACGTCAACGGTCGAGACGTTCCAATTCCAAAGAACAGACCAGTACGAGTTTACGCTGACGGTATTTATGATCTGTTCCACATGGGCCACGCGAGAAGTTTACTCCAAGCGAAAAGCTTATTTCCAAATACTTGCCTAGTAGTAGGAGGTACGTTTCACTGACGCGTGTTTTTCTAACCAGTAACAGTCTGCGGCGATGAAATCACTCACAAATTAAAAGGCAGAACCGTCATGAATGAAAAAGAGCGTGTTGAAGCAGTAAGTCACTGCCGTTATGTAGACGAAGTTATTCCACTCGCACCTTGGATCATCACTCCCGAATACATGAGAAAACATAAAATAGACTATGTTTCGCACGGTGAGGATTTGTCTGTCGACGAGAACGGTAACGATGTCTACCAAGGCATAAAAGATTTGGGTCGCTTCTTGGTGATCAAGAGAACCGACGGTATCAGTACCAGTGACTTAATCCTACGTATCGTTAAGGATTATGACAAGTACGTGAGAAGAAATTTGCAACGTGGATATTCGTACAAGGAAATGAACGTTGGATGGGCCAAGAGACAAGAAATAAAATTCGATACACAAGTAGAAAAACTCAAAAAGAACTACGAAGAGATCAAGGAAGATGTTATCGACTCGCTCGTTAACAATCGTTTGATTTTGGATTTCAAAAAGTGGAGAGATACCTCCGAAGAGATGTTGAAAGATTTCGTTGTCAAGTTCAAACGAGGACCAAAACCAATTTCAGATCGTCCACGTGGTTTGGAGAGCCCAGAAAGCCCACAAGATGATGACAGATATGCTCACTTGTTTGTTGGTGAAGAAGAGGAAGCCGAAGATTTGAATTAATTATCTTTTGGTCGCGGTACATTTACATTTTTAAACTCTGTATTCCATCCTAGTTTGTTTTCTAATTTTTGCAAATCTGAATCGTCTACTTCTGTGTGTTTCTTTTCCAGCATGCTTAAATTTTTCTGTGATTTTATCATTGTAGATTTTTCTTCATCTTCTTCGTATTTAACTGTCATCATTTGTTTTAACACGACAGTCGTACCGAGAGCAGTGAATATAAATGTACCCAGTGTAATTGCAAGCGAACGACTGTGAGCCTGACCATAGTTTCTGTACCAAAATCTTTGTTTTGGAACGCTTTGTGTTGTTTGTTGTGACTCTATGTCCCCAACTCGGAACGTGACCATAATTTAACAAAAATTCAAATAAATAAATTTGTTTTTACAAAAAAGAAATGTCCGAAACTGTTGTTGGGTCCTCGCTGAACGTGTTCTTCTCAGATCCTGTTCTTATTAACCAATTCATTTATGAGAGATGGCTAAAAGGTCTAAATGCCGAAAGCACAGCCAAAGAATTGCGCAACAAACAAACACAAACAGTCGGAGCGGTAGATGACCGCTATTTCTACCTAATACAAAACGAGACAGTTTATCAATATCGTATATTCGATCAAATCGTCAAATTGTTAGCCGGTACGTCAAACGCGATTATTTTATTCATACAAAATAGATCCAAGGTTGTTCATGGCACAAGGAAGCAGCTGTGAAGTACAAATCGCACCATCAGTTCGGAAAAAATTGATAGAAAAGTACTTCTCTTTCGATAAACCAATCTTTCGCGAACTCTTTGGGAAAAAACTCACAAACAAGGTCCGTAAAGACCTCGATGACGTTAGCGAAAAAACAGAAATAGAAATGACATCGTGTCGAAGACAAGTATGTTATCTCTCTCCACTAACCACTAGTATGACAATTTGCGAACGATACAAAAGTTTTTCAAATCTAATCAACCATTACCGCAGCCGACAACCATAACAAGTTTGATACAAACAACGTTTCTACTGCCGAGAAAATTGGCACGACAATATGCAGTAACAGTGTTTTTATGTCACCATCGTTTTGATGTAAACAAGAGGCGTTTACGGGATTTAAAGTACCAAACATTTTACACGTTTGGTAAAAGAATGATAAAATACTGGACTGGTATGCCAGAACAAATGCAAGATATTTCCATTCCACCGCCCAATGTAGAATCATCTCCATTGTCGGCGAGTACAAATGGTGGAAGTGGTTCTTTTGTGATGGTCACGACGCATAGTTTACTAACGATCAACTTGAGTTTTTATGTGTTACGTGACATGAAGAGTGTTGTGTACTCGAACAAGTCCAAGTTACAAGAATATACAAGTTTGGTGATACAAGGAATGAGTACTGTTCGACAAGACAAATTAGCAAGATTAGAAGAACGTTTTCCATCTCTTTTGAAAAATTTGTTACAAATTGGTGCTGGTTTAGTGCAACCTCGTGAACTACGAGATTTCTTTATTGATATCTTGGAAAAATTTGTTGATATTATAAGATCGATTCCGTTGACTGGTGAAGAGTTACGATTGTTCTGTGATGTACTGAGTAAGAGTTTCCAGGACACCACTATCAAGCCTAATTTGAAGAACAAGTTTGCTATAACGTGGAGTGCGTTTATGGCTGTCGTTAGAGATGTATCTGTTACACTAGTGTATGCGCTACAGGTGTAATAATGGTTGCAAGTACGACTACACCTAAGTACTGTCAAATAAGCGCAGCAGATGATTTATTTACACATTATAAATTTGCATCATGATGCTTTCTCATTATGGCAGCCGAAAAAGTTTCTTTCCATTTGGGTTGGGGCTGGTGGTTAAACAGGAACTGGTGCAATGTGCAGGCATTAGGTCATTTGCGTTTGGTATGTTAATGGTGTAAAGCCCATTTGTAGCCAGTTTCATATGATCATTCAGTGGTGGAGGTCCAGTAAATTCTTCAACTGACGGCATATGCTCTTCACTGTAGCTGTAATCAGAAGTTACTTTGTTACTGTAACTTAGCGCTACAATGTTAAAGCAAGATTAAAACTTAACATACATTTGTTTGCAAACAGCCATATTCCTTCCCTTAAAGTTCTTGTGAAATCTCTTGCATTAAAAAGAGTTGTTTATATACCATCTCTAATTTCATTGTGTCTGTTCTATTGAAGTGCGTTAGAGATATTAACCACGACGTCACATACTCTTTCGCTGAATAAAGTCACTCGTAACTTTACGCCAGCGAAGCCAGCATTCCAAAGAACTCAGTCCTTGTAATCCAACAAAAACATGCACACGTTTGAAGATGTTGAGGTACGCTGCCATGACGATAACACTACAGGCATTAACTTGTACAACCTGCTTAGAAAAGCGTTATCTACAGTTTTTATAAAACGATTCAAACTGGACAATTACTTAGAGAAGTGGCACGTGCTCTCTAACGGTGGTAAAACAGTATCATGTGTACGTAAGAACGATTTGGTTGACGAATACATGTTCATTTTTTGCGAAACAGATTTTTCCAAGGTCCTGCACGTTGAATACAAGTTTGTTATCGACAATCTGAGCAATGGTGCATGGGTAGCTGTTGGGGCAGGAATAGAGCGAATTAATCTACAGACGAGGCCCCACTGGGAGTACAGAGATAAACATTTATGTGGTGCATACACCATTGCAAGTAACAAGTATCTTTCTGTGCATGGAAACAGCGACAAAAACAACTCACATACAGGATTTCATTTTTCGACAGGTGAAGTTATATATGTCACGTATAATGGAATCAACAAAACTTTGGAATTTAAATTGAAAGGCAACCGTGTTATAACGATGACTAATGTATTACCAGAAGCACGACCATGCATTATTTCGTGGGGTGGTGAATTATCAGTTACCATTAAATGAAGAATTTCATCTTACCGACAATTGTACACAATTGCTTTCTGTATGAGTGTACGAAATACCGAAACACACTGGCGTTTATACGACTAACCGTAAGAATTTACAACGTTGGTTAACCGTGTTATTCAAACTCAAAAAACAAGAAGACATGCAATCCAACTTGACAGTGTTAAGCCATCAAAACGATGCGCGTAGATTTCAAGAACACATTAGCGCTGAACCAAAAGAAGTCTTGCAGTTCAAAGAGAGCTGCTTTTCGTGTACAGAACGCGGATTGTTAAATATGGTTGTTTCTCATATCCCTCATTTTAAAGAAGTTATCGTTATGGCATTTAACTGCGACCATTGCGGATATAGAACATCCGAAGTTAAAGCTGGTGGAGCAATAAGTAAAACGGGTACAAGAATCTCACTCAAAGTGACCGGTCCGCACGACATGTCTCGCGATTTACTCAAATCTGAAACAGCATCTGTGCATATTCCTGAAATTGAACTGGAGATCACAGAGGGAAGTTTAGGTGGTCGTTTCACCACAATAGAAGGGCTAATACATACGCTGCGAGAACAGCTAGGCGCTATGAAAGGTGTCGGTGGCGAATACGCGATAGAAAAAGGACCTTTTCAGTTGTTTTTGGAACGGTTAGAAGTTTTAGAAAGTGGTGAAGAACCTTTTACAATTATTGTAGATGATCCCGTTTCCAACAGCTTTATCCAAAATCCGTATGCTCCAGACATGGATCCGTCTATGCAAATTGAAGAATACATACGGTCTTGGGAGCAAGATGAAGATTTGGGTTTACATGATATCGATGTGGGTGAAAATTAAAAGATTGTAGTTTATTCATCGTGCAATCTTGTGTATGAAGATGTTACTTCTTGGTTTTCCATTTCAATAATTCCTGTATCTTTAAGACTTGCTCTTCTTCCTCGAGAAATCAATAGTATCAACAGTACAACAGTTAGCATGCTTACGCATACTATTGGAATACCCAAACCAAGGCCAAGTCCAAGACCTAGACCAACATTGCTCTGAGGAACGCTATTCGTGTCCTTTTTGAACGAAGTTGACATGGTAACACTTGATCCAAGGTTAATGTTAACATTTGGTGATTCTGCTTCTAATGAGAACTTTAACGTTTTTCCATTTGTTCTACGTGCGGATGACATACTCAACAACGCAGAGGTAAAGTCGAAAGAAACTACTAGAGCGGGATCAGTGAATCCAGAACGAGAAACAAATTGAGTAACACGGGCAACAACTTTGCCATCTTCAGTAGCGACAGAAGCGACCAAGCTTGCTGGAGCGCTCAAATAACGAACTTCGTAGTTGACCATAGCAGAAACAATTGCTTTTTCTAATGGTACACTAGAGAAACTTGCTGCTAGAGCAGTACTTACAGTGCTACTCTTGTACAACACGTGGAAACCTGCTTTCAACTCTGGTAGTGCACTTCTATCTCCTGTTACAACTTGATCCAACTTTTCTGTTGCTTCTACCTTTTCTACTGATGGAGAAGCTGTTGTACTTGGTCCTGTAGTAGTAATAGGTGATGGAGCCAATGTTGTAGTTGGAGTATCAGGTGATGCAGTAGTGGGACCTACAGGAGGTGCAGAAGTTGGACCAGCAGGAGGAGTAGGACCAGTTGGTGCAGCAGTAGATGGACCTACTGGTGGAGTAGGTCCTGTAGGTGCAGTCGTAGTTGGTCCCGCTGGTGGTGTAGGACCAGTTGGTGTAGCAGTGGATGGTCCTACTGGTAACGTAGTAGTTGACGCGCCTGATGGTGCAGCAGTGGTTGGACCCGCTGGTGGTGTAGGACCAGTTGGTCTAGCAGTAGTTGGACCAGCAGGTGGAGTAGGACCAGTTGGTGCAGCAGTGGAACTACCAGGTGGTATAGGTGTATAGTACGAAATAGTCATGGTAGCTGTAGATCCTCCCAAATTCACGTTACTTCCAGGTGTAGATGAAACCAACGTAAAAACAAGTACAGAACAACTTGTGATATATCTGTAGTTGCGGAAAATAGGACTTGTAAAGTCAAATGGTATAACTTGATATGGATTTTGGTAACTCCATCCATATACTGGCATCGTTACGCGTTCGTTAATGTTTCCATCAACACAAGTCAAAATGGCAGTCAAGTATGTTGGTTGACTGGTATGTGCAATGTAAGCAATTGGAAATTTGACACGAATGTAGTCCATGGTCAATCCTTGTGGCATACCAGTAAAGCTTGTCACTATGGAAGCGTTAACAATGTTGCTAGTGTAGATCACTGATTGTCCAATTGGAGTTGGCAGATCACCTCTGTTACCTGATATCACAGGTGTCCAGTTCGACATTTTATCAATTGTTGGTCTTGTTGGTGCTACTGTACTTGATGGAGCTGCTGTACTCGTAGTTGGATACCTGTAAGAGACACTCATTATGGCCAAACTTGTTTCTAAGTTAAAGTTTGTGTTCCAAGTATAGGCACTCAACTCTACTTTTAGAATAGTCGAACTTGTAAGAGATCGATACACTTGAGTAAGTGGATACGTGAAATCAAATGCTACTTGTTGCGTTGGCAGTAAGTAACCACTTCCTTGTACATTAGCCATAGCTCTCGTCGATCCGATACCGTCAATGGTAAGTGTTGCGATCAAGTACGTAGTTGGATCACTAGCATTCACAAAACTAATATCATACAACACTTTGACTGATGTTAAGAACATGTTAAGGGGAAAGTTGGTAAAGTTTGCATTTGCTGTTACGTTAACTGCTGTGCTAGTGAATACGACCGAGTAACCTGACATTACTGGTGGTATTTGACTACTATCTCCTGTAACGGCAGCGCTCATGCTTTGGTATTGAGTTTCTGTTGGATCTGTTGGTACCATAGTAGAGTATGGTGATGGTGATGAGCTTGGTGAACTCGTGGTAGTTGAACCAGTTGGTGTGTTTGTTGAGCTTGTTGGAGAGTTTGAAGTTGACCACCATGGAGAACTGGTTGTAGTAGAACCTGATGGAGAGTTTGTCGTAGTAGAGGTTGATGGCGCTGAGCATGAAGGCCATGGTGAATTCGTGGTAGTTGAGCCTGTTGGCATGTTGGTCGAACTTGTTGGCGAGTTTGACGTTGACCACCATGGTGATCCAGTTGTCGTAGTGGAACCTGATGGGGAACTACTAGAGCTTGGTGAGTTGGAAGTCGACCACCATGGTGAACTAGAGCTTGTTGGAGCGTTAGAGGTTGACCACCATGGAGAGTTTGTCGTAGTAGAAGTTGATGGTGCGGAGCATGAAGGCCATGGTGAATTTGTTGTCGTAGTTGAACCTGTTGGCATGTTGGTAGAGCTTGTTGGTGCATTAGATGTCGACCACCATGGAGATCCAGTACTAGTTGTAGATGGTGAGTTAGATGTTGACCACCATGGAGAGTTTGTGGTAGTTGAACCTGTTGGCATGTTGGTCGAACTTGTTGGCGAATTTGATGTAGACCATGGAGAGCCCGTGCTTGTTGTAGATGGTGAATTGGAAGTTGACCACCATGGTGAACTGGTGGAGCTTGTTGGTGAGTTCGAGGTTGACCACCATGGTGAGTTTGTGGTAGTCGTTGAACCTGATGGAGAACTACTAGAACTTGGCGAGTTGGAGGTGGACCACCATGGTGAACCAGTAGTGGTAGTTGAACCAGATGGAGAACTACTGGAACTTGGTGAGTTTGATGTAGACCACCAAGGAGAACCAGTACTGGTTGTAGATGGTGAGTTTGACGTGGACCATGGAGAGCTACTAGAACTTGGAGAGTTTGACGTAGACCACCATGGAGATCCAGTTGTAGTCGTGGAGCCTGATGGCATATTAGTGGAGCTTGTTGGTGAGTTAGATGTCGACCACCATGGAGAGTTGGTAGTAGTTGAAGATGGAGAGCTACTGGAGCTAGATGGCGAATTTGAGGTTGACCACCATGGAGAATTGGTAGTAGTTGTCGAACCTGACGGGGAACTACTAGAACTTGGTGAGTTGGAAGTTGACCACCATGGTGAGTTTGTTGTGGTTGATGGTGAATTTGAGGTTGACCACCATGGAGAATTAGTAGTTGTTGTCGAACCTGATGGAGAACTACTAGAGCTTGGTGAGTTTGAAGTTGACCACCAAGGAGCGTTTGAAGTGGTAGTTGAACCAGTTGGCATACTAGTAGAACTTGTTGGTGAAGAGCTTGACGACCAAGGAGAGTTTGTTGTACTTGCAGCATTCACAATACGAATTCGATGTGATGATGTTTGTACAATAAACATGGTCGTTCCTTGTTGACTCACATAAACACTCCATGGTTCCACCAATGCTGCGTTTTCCAAATTGGATCCATCATCTCCGAATTTTCCCTTTCCATAGGCAACTGTAGAGATCATATTGTTCGATAAAGTGACTACGCGAATGGCATCATTGGTATTGTCGACGATAAATAATTGATTATCATTGTCGACAAAGATACTTTGAATAGTTCCTAATGCGACACTATTGGCGAGTACATTATCTTGGGAGAGTACTGTAGATTTGGTACCACAAATACCGGCGATTGTAGAGACAAATCCACTTTGTCTGTCAACACATCGTACGCAATAATTGTTGGTATCGGCAATGTATATTTTGTTGTTTCTGCTATCTACTTTGACGTCCATAGGAGAGTTCATTACTCCAAGTACTAGATATTAATATTCATGTTGTCAAAACTTACCTTGGGGTGCAAGAGTGGTCATTATACCGGTATTGCGATTGACGACTTTGATGTTCTTTGAGGTTGCAATGTAGACGTTAATTCCCATAACTTCAACATCTACCGCGTTAACATTGGAGAGTTTTGAAGATGTGGCAGGAAGATCGTTATCATCACCATCTACACCAGTACCGGCAAAGTTATAAATTCTCTTTGAGTTCATATCCACGTATCGTACTTTGCGGCCATAATATTCTGTGAAATAAAGTCTATTTTGGCTGTAGTGGTATGATACTGAGGAGGGCCCTTGAATAGAGCAGTTAATGGCCATATCGCCATCCGAGCAGGTGCTCAAAAAAGCGCCATTACCGGCAATAGTGGTAATCATACCAGTGCTGCGATCTATTTGTCTTATTCTATTGTTTGCGCTGTCGGCACACCAAAGTATTGACGCAACAGGGTCTGATGTACATACAGTGGGACTGTTTAGCTTGGCCGACGTTGCGAACTGGGTATCGCCGTTGTATCCATTGTTGTTTGCTTGATTTTTAGTAAAGAGAAAGTTACTTACGAATACCAGCCAGAGTCTGAATCGCAGTTTTGGAAAAGTCGAAGCAGTACACGTATGTGAACAATAAAACAGCCACCAGTAACGTGCTTCTCATTTCGCCAACTTGCTCTAAAATTTGTGTCAAATGTCAAGCTTATTAGCCACGCGTAAACGCGGCAATCAAAGAAACTGTAGAACAGTCAACTTGTTTATTATCGCTTTCGCTTGAAGGTTATTACAAGTTTCATGCGTATAAGTTAATCATGAAAACTCCGGTAATAAGAAGAGATGTTCTCGTGTGATATCCAGTAAACTGTCTTTTTCTACTCTACATGCACATTAACATTTCAGAAAGTAGCTAGACTTCGCTAAGCTAAACTCAACTGTAAGCGACACTTGACACGTCAAAAGCAAGCAAAACATGAGAGAAGAGGTAGACCGTGGTTTGTTGAAGAAAGATATCGTTTCAAACGGCAAAGTGAGTTGCATTGAAGCTGCAATGCGAGGAGACACGCAGACAGTTTTAGATTTGGTACCAGATACAAACATTAACAAACTTGATGACGAATCAATGAGTGCACTACACCGTGCTGCAGCGTACGAAGAAACAAAAATCATTCAAATTTACAATTAAAACGTTTTAAACGTTTACAACTCAGAGTCTGCCATAGCCACGAGATAGTTAAACTATATATACAATCAATTTCAGATTGCAAATGAAGAGAACACACTATATTATAAACCCAAACGAATACCCGCTAGATGTGAGCGAACAAATGCCAAAATCAAGTAAAACAGAATCTACAATCGTTTCGCAACCCAATTACGGTTAGTATTCAGAAACAATATATTAACCGTTATAGATGAACTCATTTCAACGTTATTGCAAAACTATTCCGGGCCGGTGAATCAAAAAATGCTTGAATCAATAATTGAATACATCCAAGGAATAACTCTTGGTACATATAAATCCTGGTCCACAAAAGAAAGAGAAGATCATGTAGGATTTCGTGATCTCATTGAATATTTAGGTACAAGCTATTCTAACGATTAACAATCTAGATTCGTACCTGCCAGGTGACACAGTCTACACTGTAGAAGCGATAGACTATATTATTACAACTGCAATTCATACACACAACACCATCGCTAGAAATATCTTGGAAAAGGGAAAAGATTTCCCATTTGTAGGACGTGAAGGTCTTGTGAAGAAACTTGTACTGGATAGCTTTAGCGAGTGCGCAGCATATGCACACATCACAGACGTCAAAGGTAACAGTGTTGCAGAAGCGTCAGGCGCACCAGGTATTGGAAAATCAAAATTAGCGGTCGAGTTGGAATCTGCTATACAATCGTTGTTACCAGCACTGATCCAAGAAACGCAATTACAAGTCAATTCAGAAGAGTATATGCAAAGAAGATTGAAAAATCTGCTATTGTATGCGTGGTACATAGAACGCACTAGTTTTGTTTCTCTTACATATAGCAATGTATCAGTATTGCAAGAAGAGTTGTATGACGCCAACAAGGATTGGCCAAGCAACGTCAAAAGGCTTGAACACTACTTTTGCTGCAGAGTGCTCTTCTTCTACTCAAATGTTTGCACAACGTTTCCACAGTTTGTACAGTATTTCCCTACTAAACATGGAACATTCACAGTGGGAACGACAGTACAATATATTGCCCATAAGAAGAATGCAAGAAGTGTTTATATTAATATTGATGAGTATAATAAATACATGGATGTGCATTCTAGTACTTACAATGGCTGTCAAGCGATCAAAGCTCTCATTACTATTTTGAAGGGAACTATGGGAAGTGTTGGTCTTCGTTTTGATAATCCAGAAGAAGAAACGAAGCCAAACATATTACTCACAGTGTTATTCACTGGTACAGCTCGTACAAAACTATTTAATCAATCACTTGGTAATTGTGTTCGTGTAACAATTCCGCCATGGACTTTTGAAGCAGCGTGTTATGTGATGGCAAAGAGACAAGTGAACATGGACAAGCTGTTTAGCAAGACTAGTCTTGCCGCTTTGTCTTTGTTCTGCATGATCCCTCGTGCAGTAGAGTTATTGATAGTCAAGGTGGTGCCAACTCTTACAAACCCTTTGTTACTAGATATCATTAATTGAACTGCAGAAAAGTTACAGAATTTATATACGTACCAAGCAATGATTACCTTCGTTACACTACAAGCTTGTTATGAAATCATTTCGCTATGGCTGCTTCAAACATCTGTAACTCTTGATTAAACAGTTGGTACGCATATAATTGCTGATGTAGAATGTCAAAGGTTTATCATACTGTATAAAACAAATGACGGCAGGTTCCAGGTGGAGATCTCGTACATTCACTTGAAATACGCTTTAACAACGTTAAACTTCTCTAGTGTTCAGCAGTTGAAAGAGACACTTGATAAATTAGTTGCAATAGTATCATCAGATACTAGTTGGGTTGATTTTGAAGACATGTACATTGGATATGAAGCTGCCAAGCTGCTATTCATGCAACAGAGAGTTCAGAAAACTAAGCAACAGAGCACAATCACTCTTGGTGAACTATGGAGAGGAGCAAAGTTTAATGATACGAGACTGCAAGACATAACAATTGACTTGAACCGTAACTTAAGTGTACAAAAGATGGATTATCAGTTTCCTCAACAGCTGTGTAATAGCTTTGCTGTGGCTAAAAACGCATCAGGTGCTGCATTTAATGGATTCATCAGAGACAGTAATTTTGTATTTGCTATGCAGTTCAAAAACTGTTGCAAGATGAAGGGTTACGGTCTTATTAGCGATGATGTCATAAACACTGAGCATGATAAGTATGCACTTGCTTGCCAACAAGAAGGATATGAACTCAAAGCTACATTATTTGTGTCAAACAAGAGAGTATCATCACAGTGTGATAAGAAGGCATGGAAAGCGGTGGTTGTGTATCACGATAACTGTACAGCATACTTTGGTAGATTAATTGGATCATTTCTTACCTATTCCCACAAAGTATGTATCAACAAAACACCATTAGCGGATATTGAACAAGCTATCTTTGACTTTGGACCTAGCAGAACTGAGAAACTTGGTGAAGTTAGAAAAAAGAAACAAATAACAAATCTTCAAGATTTGAAAGATGCCTATGGTAACAAAAATAGCACGGCTGCACTTTGGGAGTATGCAGAAGACTTCATTGTTTATTAAAGCGCACTATTATTGTGAATAAGAACAAATCTTGTATCAATTAACCAAGTTTTTCCGAAATATACCAACGTCACAAATGAGTTCACACTTTCGCAGCGCTCCACTTACGCGAATACCTAACTTGTAGTTTCATCTGAAGAATAGTTTTGTCACCGTTCTTGCAACATGCAAAAAATGTACGGATTGAGTTGTAGTTTACAGCTTTCCTAACCATGTGCTACACGCCTAGCGTACCCGAAACTCAGGCTTTTACTGTCTGTGTAGCACGTCGCATTAACAATCACCGCAGTGATGTGT